>Ga0182739_1000044_pt1 | contig 297575 bp, 283 predicted proteins | sample eDN5th30CBELigBY_FD_128873 | JGI IMG/M metagenome (GOLD analysis project Ga0182739, IMG submission 128873) | Enriched backyard soil microbial communities from Emeryville, California, USA - eDNA 5th pass 30_C BE-Lig BY (version 2) (version 2) | ecosystem: Environmental > Terrestrial > Soil >... | reverse complement strand
GTATTGATCCGAATAAGTATCGGATCAATAAGCATCAGCAAAAACCAAGCTTATGCTTACGAAGCAAGTTTTTGCTTCGTATTGATCCGAATAAGTATCGGATCAATAAGCATCAGCAAAAACTTTTAGGAGGGCGCGTATGGCCGAGCAATTGGATCTGTTCGCGAAACAAACAGCATCCGCCGAACGGAATTACGACGCGGACGATATTCAAATTCTCGAAGGACTGACTGCCGTACGCAAACGGCCTGGTATGTACATCGGCAGCACAAGCAGCTCCGGTTTACATCATCTCGTGTGGGAAATTGTAGACAACGCAGTTGATGAGCATCTGGCAAAGTTCTGCTCAGCAATTGACGTCACCATACATAAAGATAATGCTATCTCCGTTAAAGATAACGGCAGAGGTATTCCAACCGGGATGCACAAGAGCGGAATTCCAACGCCGCAGGTCGTTTTCACGATGCTCCACGCAGGCGGCAAATTTGGCGGCGGAGGCTATAAGAAATCCGGCGGTTTGCACGGCGTTGGCGCTTCGGTAACGAACGCATTGTCCGAGTGGCTGGAAGTCGAAATTTATCGTGACGGCAAAGTCCACAAGCAGCGGTTCGAATATTGGGTCGACGGGAACGGCAAAGAGCATGTAGGCGAACCAACGACCGGGCTTGAAGTCATTGGCAATACGAACCGGACAGGTACGAAGGTTACGTTTAAGCCGGACGGCCGCGTATTCCAGAACGGAACGACGATTAACTTCGATACGCTGGCTGAGCGTCTGCAAGAGATCGCGTTTTTGAACTCTGGTTTGAAGGTGACGCTCAAAGATGAGCGCAACGGCAATGAGCTTGTATTCCACTACGAGGGCGGAGCGAAGCAGTTTGTCCAGTTCTTGAACGAGGACAAGACCGTACTGCACGAAGCCGTTCATTTTGCTGCGGAGAAGGACGATATCGAGGTCGAAGTTGCGCTCCAGTACAATGACGGCTACACGGAGACGATTGCATCCTTCGTTAACTCGATCCCGACGCGCGGCGGCGGTACGCATGAGACTGGCTTTAAGACGGCGTATACACGGATAATGAACGATTATGCACGCAAGAACGGGCTGCTCAAGGAGAAGGACAAGAACCTTGAAGGCAACGATCTTCGCGAAGGCATGATGTCCGTTATTAATATCAAGATGTCTGAGGTTGAGTTCGTCGGTCAGACGAAGGATCAACTCGGCAGCGCATCGGCACGCAGCGCAGTAGATGCAGTTGTAGCGGACAAAATGGCTGTTTTCCTTGAGGAGAACCCGCAGACAGCGCAAATGCTGATGAAGAAAGCGATCCAAGCATCCAAAGCGCGTGAAGCGGCGAGGAAGGCGCGCGAGGAAATTCGCTCCGGCAAGAAGAAGAGCGAAAGCTCGAACTTAGGCGGCAAGCTTACGCCTGCGCAGTCGAAGGATACCTCACGCAATGAGCTGTTCATCGTCGAAGGGGATTCGGCAGGCGGTTCTGCGAAACAAGGACGCGATTCGAAGCATCAGGCGATCCTGCCGCTGAAGGGAAAGCCGATGAATCCAGAGAAAGCAAAGCTTCTCGATATTCTGAAGAACGATGAGTATAAAGCGATTATTTCGGCGGTTGGTGCTGGCGTTGGCTCGGAGTTTGATGATACGGAGTGCAATTACAACAAAATCATCATCATGACCGATGCCGATACGGACGGCGCACACATACAAGTGCTGCTATTGACGTTCTTCTACCGGTATATGAAGCCGTTGATCGATGCAGGCAAGGTCTATATCGCACAGCCGCCGCTGTATAAGCTGACCCGCAAGTCCGGAAAGCTGGAGACGGTACGTTATGCATGGACGGATGAGCAGCTCCAGAATTACTTGAAGGAATTCGGTAAAAATTACGAGCTTCAGCGTTACAAAGGTCTAGGCGAGATGAACCCAGAGCAGCTGTGGGAGACAACGATGGACCCCGAAACTCGTACGCTGCTGCAGGTACAGATCGAGGACGCTGCGAAGGCGGAACGGCGCGTGTCGACGTTAATGGGCGACAAGGTCGACCCGCGGAAACGGTGGATTATCGACAACGTCGATTTTACCGAATTCGAAGAGTAGGGGGAGAGCGTAATGGGTATGCTGGAACAGTTTCTGCCAGCGTTTCTCGAAGAAGTTGTCGGCGACCGGTTCGGCCGATATTCCAAATATATTATTCAAGATCGCGCCATTCCTGACGTACGCGATGGCTTGAAGCCAGTGCAGCGCCGCATTCTGTATGCGATGTATGATGCGGGCAATACGCCGGACAAGCCATATCGCAAATCGGCGAAGACGGTCGGCGACGTTATGGGTAACTATCATCCGCACGGTGACTCATCCATTTATGAAGGCATGGTAAGGATGGCGCAGCCTTGGAAGATGGGCCATCCATTGATCGACGGCCATGGCAACTGGGGCTCGCAGGACGATGACCCGGCAGCAGCCATGCGGTATACCGAGGCGAGATTATCCTCCATCGCGATGGAATTGCTTCGTGATATCGATAAACGAACGGTTCCGTTCAAGGACAACTTCGACAACACGACGAAGGAGCCTGTTGTCCTGCCATCGCGTTATCCGAACTTGCTCGTGAACGGTGTCAGCGGGATCTCGGCAGGTTTTGCAACGGAAATCCCGCCGCATAACTTGCGTGAAGTGATTGATGCTTGCTTCGCTCTCATGGCGAATCCGTCCATGGGGATTGATGAGCTGATGTCCATCGTACGAGGTCCGGACTTCCCAACGGGCGGGACAATCATGGGCGCTGAAGGCATCCGCGATGCATATACATCTGGCAAAGGACGTATCTATGTACGTTCGAAAGCGGAGATTGAAGATGTTCGTGGCGGCAAGCAGCAGATTGTTATTACTGAGATTCCTTATCAGGTTGTAAAAGCTCGACTCGTGACTGCGATGGAGAACATTCGCCTAGAGAAGAAGGTTGAAGGGATCGCAGAGGTACGGGATGAGAGCGGCCGCAACGGTCTGCGCATCGTAATCGAATTGAAGAAAGATGCCGACGCGCAAGGGATTCTCGCTTATCTCTTCAAGAAGACGGACCTTCAAGTGACGTATAACTTCAATATGGTTGCGATCGTGAACAAAGCGCCAAGACAGCTCGGACTGAAAGAAATGCTTGCGGCGTACATTGATCATCAGAAAGAAGTCGTCACGAATCGAACGAAGTTCGAGCTGGAGAAAGCTGAAGATCGCGCTCACGTCCTCGAAGGACTCGTGAAGGCACTAAATCTGCTCGACGAGATCATTGCTACGATCAAGGCTTCCAAGAACCGTCAAGATGCACAGAACAACCTCGTATCGAAGTTTTTGTTCTCGGAACGTCAAGCAGACGCGATTCTGACGCTGCAGCTGTACCGTCTAACGAACCTCGAGATTACTCAGCTCGAGAAAGAGCTGCTTGAAACGCAGAAGCGCATTGCTTACTTGCGCAGCATTCTGGAGAGCGAGAAGAAGCTGATCAGTGTTATTCGGGACGAAATGCTCGAGATTCGGAACAAGTACGGTATCGATCGCCGATCGGAAATTCGTGGAGAGGTTGAAGAGCTGAAGGTTAACCTGGAGGTTATGGTTCAATCTGAGGATGTTCTGATGACGCTCAGCCGCGATGGTTATATCAAACGCACCTCGATGCTGTCGTATACGCGTTCAGGCGGGGAGCTGGACAACGCTGGAGTGAAGGAAGGCGACGCTATACGTCACCTGCTCAGCGTGAACACGATCGACACGCTCCTTCTGTTCACGAAGAAAGGGCAATACTTCGTCCTGCCTGTCCATCAAGTACCGGAGTTCAAATGGAAAGAGAACGGCACCGCCGTTGTCAATATCGTACCGCTTCAGAAGGATGATGCGATTATAAGCATCGTGACGATACGCGACTTTGAGCAGATCGCTGCAAACAGTTCCTTGTTGTTCGTAACGAAGCGCGGTCAGGTGAAGCGGACAGAGCTAAAGGAATACAAGTCGAATCGTTCGACGGCTATTGCTGCAGCTAAAGTGGCAGACGGCGATGAAATTATCGCTGTGCTGGAGAGCACGGGGACTAGCGAGCTTCTTCTAGTCAGCAAACAAGGGATGGCGATTCGGTTCTCCGAGAGCGAAGTTAATCCAATGGGCCGTGTCGCTGCAGGCGTACGTGGCATGCAGCTGAAGGATGACGATGAGCTCGTAGGCTGTGCACTGGTGGCTGATGATGAGGGTGAAGTGCTTGTCGTGTCCGATCTTGGCTATGGCAAACGCTCGCTGTTGGCTGAATATCCGATCCAAGGCCGCGGAGGCAAAGGCATAGCGACGTTCGAGTTCAAAGAAGGCAAGCGAGTTAAGCCGAATGGCAATGGCCTCGTAGGTGCCGTTTACTGCCGTCAAGAGAAGGCACTCGTTATACTGGCGGCGAGCGGCGCAGCTTGGATGCTGTCGACGGATAAGACGCCGCTCGATGAGCGCAGATCCATTGGCAAACCGCTCGTCGTGCCAGAGAAGAATGATACGATTGTAGAGATTTATACGCGCAGCATCACAATCTAGACGCTAGTTGTTAATCATAAGGGGTATGGGGCGGCTCCAGCCGCTCCATCATTTGTACGAGCGCTTCCAAAAGGACCCACAATGGCACCGGTTCATCCGGCTTATTCAGCCATTGTGGGTCATTCAATATGCCGTATGCGCGGACCTTTCTCATCACTTCTGCTTTCCGGTCATCCATTGCAAATCAACCTCCTTCGCGCTCGTACAAGCCTTATTGGCAGCAACGCCAATAATTCGCATTCGAGCCGCCATTGCCGAATCCTCGCCACATTCTATGTCTAATGCTGTCAATTTGTTCATAGCTCAAGTCGATTAATGACGCAAATTATTAAGTTGATTAACCTTTTAATCGACATTTTCAAATGGTATAATGAGGAATAGCAGGAATACGGACAGGAAGCGGGGTTTAGTCGATGATTTCAGAAGATTTTGCTCGATTGTGGATGAAGCTGACGAAAGAGTGGAAGTCGCATTTGGAAGAGGCGCTGGCGCCAAGCCTGACGGAAGGACAGCTGAATGTTTTAGAATTGCTTCAACGCTATCAACCGATGAAGCCGTCGGATTTGCTGCAATATTTAGAAACAACGCCTGCAGCGATTACGACGCTGCTCGATCGGATGGAACGGGGCGGATTAATTATTCGCAAGCGGGATGAATCAGATCGACGAATTGTATGGGTGACGATGTCAGATAAAGGTGTGGAAGAGGCTAACCGAGGCATAGAGATTCGCTCGACCTATATTCAATCCGCGTTGGATCGTATCTCTACGCACAATCAGCAGCTGCTTGTTTATTTGCTGGGCAAAGTTACGAATGGCACGACAGAGCCGATCAGCCGCTCGTCGTAAAGTTGTAGATCAGCGGAGACCATGTTCAAATAAGAAGCACCCTCTATCGAACTCAACGTGACGCATGAATGCGTGCTGTCAGGATGTTCGATCGAGGGTGCTTATTTGTTGTTAGGTCATACGTCGAATCGATGCGCTGCCCGTTCAAGATCAGCAAGCTGCCACCGAGACCATTCAGCGGCCTGTTGGGCAGGAATGGAGCGGAAGGTCAGCCACTCCTTCGAGACGGGGTGAGGAAAGGAAACGGAGCTTGACCAGAGCGCCACGGTGCCGTGCGCAGCTGAACGCTGGCCTGATGCTGCGCCATACTTGGCATCGCCGTACAGTGGACAGCCGATAGCAGACAGCTGCGCGCGAATCTGATGCGACCGTCCGGTGTGCAGCTTAACGGCTATGAGCGAAAGGCCGCCTGACGTAGCGATGACAGCATAATCAAGCACCGCTTCCTTAGCGTCCGCAACGGGGCGATCGAAAACGTCCGAGACGTTGCGCTTGCTGTCCTTACGCATCCAGTGCTTCAGCGTCGCTTGTGCTTGCTTAGGCGTGCCATGGACAACTGCAATGTAAGTTTTGCCGAACTCACGAGTACGAACCGTATCCGACAAGCGGGAGGCTGCCTTCGACGTCTTCGCGAACAGCATTGCGCCTCCAACAGGGCGATCAAGCCGATGCACTAGGCCGAGGAATACGTTACCCGGCTTGTTATGGCGGATCTTCAGATCTTCCTTAAGCAGCGTCAGCATGTCAGGATCGCCAGAGTCGTCTTCTTGAGATGGGATGCCTGGCGGCTTGACAACGACTAATAGGTGATTATCCTCGAACAGGACAGGGATCGGAGAGCGCTGAGAGCCGTTATGCTCAGCGAATGTGCCTGCCATTATTCCCCCGACTCCCAACGTCCGAGAATGCCGCATGGCAGGTTCATGCCGGATTTGGTAATGGGCAGACCGATTTCGCCGCAATGAATTTGACCGCCGAATTTGCGTCCGACCGTCATCTTCAGAATGTTGTGCAGGACCGATGGCGAAATGCCAGTCGTGTAGGAGTTGATCAGGATGAAGAGCGGCTTGTCCGATAGAATCGACATGCACAGCTCCACGAATGGATACAGGTTCTCTTCGAGCTTCCAAGTCTCGCCATTCGTACCGCGGCCATAAGAAGGCGGGTCCATAATAATGGCGTCATACTGGCGCTCACGGCGCTGCTCGCGCTGTACGAATTTGAACACATCGTCCGTAATATAACGGATTGGAGCATGCTGCAGACCTGACAGCTCGGCGTTTTCTTTGCACCACTGTACCATGCCTTTGGCTGCGTCTACATGACACACTTCAGCGCCTGCGGCAGCAGCTGCCACCGTTGCTCCACCTGTATAACCGAATAGGTTCAGGACACGAATCGGGCGATTCGCGTTCCGAATGCGCTCCATAATCCAATCCCAGTTCACTGCTTGCTCGGGGAATAAGCCGGTATGCTTGAAGTTAGTCGGACGAATGTGGAAGGAGAGAGGGCCGTAAGAGATCGTCCAGCGCTCAGGCAGCTTCGTGCGGAATTCCCATTGACCGCCGCCAGAGCTGCTGCGGTGGTAATGACCATCTGATGTTTTCCATAGACCAGTCTCATTGGCGATTGGCCAAATAATCTGCGGATCTGGGCGACGGAGCGTGTATTGGCCCCAACGTTCGAGCTTATCCCCATTTCCTGTATCAATAACTTCATAATCTTTCCAATTACTAGCGATATACATTCTGTAAGTCAGTTCCTTCCTCGGTGTTGAATTTATAGCCTACGCCGCGCATCGTGACAATCCAGCGCGGATTCGTTGGATCAGGCTCAATCTTCTTGCGAAGATTGCTCATATGAACCATCAGCGTTCTTGTATCGCCGATACTCTCGACGCCCCATACCGCTTCATAGAGCGTTGATAAATGAAAGGCACGGTTAGGCTGTTTGGCAAGCAGAGACAGCAGTTCGAACTCTTTGACAGATAATGCAACGTATTGATTATGTACGCGAACCGTTCGAGCGGTCAAATCGATGACTAGACCATCGAAGATAAGCAGATCCCGATCATTCCCGCCATGATGATGTGTGTTAAGCGTTTGACGACGCAGATGCGCCTTGATTCTCGCCACTAGCTGACCTGGGCTGAAAGGCTTCGTTATATAGTCGTCTCCGCCCGCAGCTAAACCGTTAATGACATCCTGATCATCACTCTTCGCGCTTACGAACAAGATCGGTACATCGATAATTTGGCGGATTTGTTGGCAAACATCGAGTCCGTTCAACTGCTTGAGCAGCACGTCCAGCAGAATGAGATCTGGTTGAACCTCCACGATCATTCGTAGTGCATCCGTCCCATTATCTGCAGCATATACGCTGTATCCTTCGCGCTGGAGATAGAGCGTAATGAGCTCAATGATTTCGGGTTCGTCATCTACGACCAAAATTTTGCTCACATTCATCTTCCATCCTCCTTGCTTTCTCGATTATTATAATCGAAGCGGCGCAAATGAAGCAATGACATTAGGACGGTATACCGCAGCATACGCGCAACCAATTCGCATGGAAGAGCAAGGGGAGGGTATAGTCATCCGCAAACGAGTTTGGATTTTCATAATGATGTTAATCATTGCAGTAATTTTGAATGTAGGCCTATTCAGTTCCTTTGGTACAGGGGATACTTCGGATCAGCCTAAGGCTGTGGATGGGGAATTAGATTTGAGCGGATGGGACTTTCAGCATGACGGCATCCTCAAGCTGGATGGTATGTGGGCGTTCTATGGCAGCCAACTGTTAGGTCCTAATACCGATTGGAGTGATGGTTCTTTAGGTAAAAGCTTCGTAAGCGTACCGTCATCTTGGAACAATTATGAGCTTGAGCCTGCAGTAAATGACGGTCTCGGTTATGCGACTTATCGGCTTCGCATTCGGGTGCCGGAGGACCCTGGGACTCTTGCTATTCGGGTACCGAACATTATGACTGCCTATAAATTATGGATTAATGGCGATCTAATTGCTGAGGCGGGTCAAGTAGACGAACTAGCGGAGAACAACAAGGCGGAGCAATTCCCGCGAGTCATTTCTTTTGCCACTGAAAGTGGAGCTGCTGATCTTGTCATCCAGGTGTCGAATTACCATCATCGCAAGGGCGGGATATGGACAAGCCTCACGCTCGGAACGACGCAAGAGATTACCCGCAAAGAAATTCTAGCCGTCGCAGAGCAAATGCTCATCATCGGCAGCTTATTCATCATCGGCACGTATCATATGGGCTTATATGCATTTCGCAAAAGAGAGCGGTTCACGTTACATTTCGGCCTTCTATGCTTATGCGTAGCGTTCAGAATGGGCGTCACAGGCGAAACGATGCTGTTCCAGCGATTCCCTGGTGCTTCATGGCAGCTAGGCATGCGAATTGAGTATATTGCATTCGCATTATGCGGGGTTACTGGATATACATACATGTATCGGATGTTCCCGAAGGAGGGTTCAAGGCGATCGCAAAGGGTGTTCAATGTGATCGGTTATTCCTTATCCGTTGCTACGGCGGTTCTTCCTGTGCTTGTTTTTACGCGTATATTGGTCGTTTACCAGCTCTATATCGTGATTGTCTGTGCAACCTGTCTGTATGTCGTCATTAGAGCTCGAATACGCAAACGAGAGGGAGCCACACTCGTTCTAACAGGGATTACATTCTTCATCTTCACCGTCATCAATGACATGTTGTTCTACAGCGAGCAGCATGTGTCGGTGCAGCTTGTACCATTCGGCATTACTTTCTTTATTCTTGTCCAGTCGATTATTCTGTCTAATCGATTTACGAACGCGATGCATCACGTAGAGCTCGTATCGGACGAGCTTCGTGAGCTTAATGCGAATCTGGAGCTGCGCGTAGAGCATCGTACCAACGAGCTGAAGCAGTCGAATGAGTCGCTGGAGCAATCGAATATAGAGCTCGAGAAGCTGGAGAAATCAAGGCGGCATCTGCTGTCGAACATTTCGCATGATTTGCGGACACCAATGACCCTTGTACAAGGGTATCTGGAAGCCATGCGGGATGGATTAATTGAGGACAAAGAACAGCAGCAGCGCCATCTTAATATGATGCTGGGCAAGCTGTCGCGTCTTAACAGTCTGATCGATGACTTATTTGAGCTGTCTAAGCTGGAAGCGGGGCAGGTTCGGTTTCATTACGAGAACGTCAGCGTAAGAGGCTGGCTGGAATCGGTACAGTTTTCCTTCGAGACCGATGTGAATCGGGTGGGCGGGGTACTACATTGTGTCTATAATGGCATAACGCTTACTGGCTGTGATATGGAACAAGCTTCATTGGAATCGGAGTCCCCCGTAATACGGATTGATATCGCTCGAATGGAGCAGGTCATGTCCAATTTGATCTATAACGCGCTCCGCTATCTGCCTGAAGAAGATAGTGATAAAGAACGCCGAATTACGATTGAGGCTGTGGAGGAGAGGGGAACGGTCGTCATTGAAGTGACCGATACCGGCTGCGGCATTGATCCTGAAGATTTGCCTTATATCTTCGACCGGTTCTATAAGAAGGACAAATCCCGCAATTCATCGGAAGGCGGAAGCGGACTTGGATTATCTATTGTAAAAGAAATCGTTCACCAGCATGGAGGCTGGATTGAGGCGCGCAACACGATTGATCAAGGCGCATCGTTCTTGATCCGCTTGCCTTTGGTCATGCAGAAGTAGAGATGAGGAGATGGTCATATGGAGAGAAGAGTATGGATTGGAGGCGGGGCGTTCGCAATATGCGCGCTGCTGTTCGGAGGTATTGTGTTGACTCTGCCGGACGCAGGGCCATTATCGATCGATCGTGAGGCGGCAGAGGCCGTTCAATCGCTTACAGGTCAGCAAGGGGAACAGCTGTGGGAAGCAGTAACCCATCTAGGCTCTTCCGTAGTCATTACCGCTGCTGCACTGCTGTACAGCATATGGTTCGGTATTCACCGCCGTACTTGGGCTGCGTTGTATTTCCCAGCGGCTGGCGTTGCTGCCTATGTATTGAATCAGCTGCTCAAAAGCTGGGTAGTCCGTCCTAGACCAGCCGGAGCGTGGGGGATTGATGTTGATGGCTCGAGCTTTCCGAGCGGGAATGCAATGCTCGCAATGGCTGTTTACGGAATGATTACGGCTTCCTTCGTGCTGTACGCCATAGCCGGCCGGGCTGCGAAGTGGATTGCATCGACTATCGGTATAATAGGCATTGCTTGTGTTGGCTTCAGCCGGCTATTTTTCGGCGTGCATTACTTGAGCGACATTGTGGCAGGGTATGCAGCAGGAGCATTGGTAATGCTTATCACGCTCCATCTGGTACATTACACGTTGAATCGGAAACATAGAGCTTAGAATAAACACGTTATCGTCATGCGGCAGTCATTCCGACTGCCGGATGACATCGATCATTTTGTGGATCGATTGCTTGCGTTTGTCTTGATCCATGGTGCTTAACAGCCGGAAAATTTCGACGGTATCGGAGTTAATGCCGGATAATGATTTGTCTGGATCGCCGCCGATAATGTAATCCAACGAAACGTCAAAGTAAGATGACAGCTTGATTAACGTATCATATACTGGCTGTCGGTTGTTAATCTCATAATGGCTGTATGCCGAGCGGGTTATCCCGATTTGGCGCGCCACCTCCTCTTGTGACAAATTTTTTCGAAGCCTCAGCTCTCTTAATCGATCTCCCATCGTCATGGTCATGTCATTACTCCTTACGGTTATACTGCAAGCTCTGGCTTACAATAGACTAAAACCAGAAGTAGTCGTTTCTACTACATCCCTACCTCTTAATTTATGATACAATTTGTATCATTGTCAAGGATTAATGTAGCAACCTGTCGGAAACGTACATATTATTTTTGACGCAGGGGAATACAAATTAACGCTTGAAAACGGTATAGAGGGAAGTTACAATGAGGAAGTGGAACTTGTTCGTACAAGTTGTTGAAGCGAAGATGCCCATTTCTTCTAGTGCCTTTGTTGTAATTGTGAGACATTACGGGATATGGTTATGATTCACTTCAAACATGTACATACAAGTTGGATACGTCGATTACAATTATTCGTCACTATAAGGAGGACTCGTTCCATGCTTCAAACTAAACCTTATCAATTCTGGTTCGTGACTGGCAGCCAACATTTGTACGGTCCAGAAACGCTTCAGCAAGTAGATGCTCATTCCTTCCAGATGGTAGAAAGCTTCAACCAAGATGCTTCGATTCCATTTGAAATCGTCTTCAAGCCGGTTGTTAAGACGCCGGAAGAAATTTTCGAGGTTTGCAAAGCAGCTACAGCAGACGATAACTGTGCGGGTATCATCACTTGGATGCACACGTTCTCCCCTTCGAAGATGTGGATCGCAGGTCTGAACGCACTTCGCAAGCCTTTGCTCCACTTGCACACGCAATTCAACCGTGACATTCCATGGGAAACGATCGACATGGACTTCATGAACCTGAACCAATCGGCACACGGCGACCGTGAGCATGGTTTCATCGGCGCTCGCATGGGCGTAGCTCGTAAAGTTGTCGTTGGCCACTGGGAAGAAGCAGGCGTTCGCGCTAAGATCGCAGGCTGGCAGCGTACAGCTGTTGCTTTCTCTGAAGGCACGAACCTGAAGGTTGCACGCTTCGGCGATAACATGCGTCAAGTAGCGGTAACAGAAGGCGATAAAGTAGAAGCGCAAATCAAATTCGGCTGGTCGATCAACGGCTACGGCATCGGTGACCTCGTTGAGCGTGTGAACGCTGTAACGGAAGCGCAAGTTGACGAGCTGATGAACGAATACAACGAAACGTACGAAATTACGGCTGAGACGAAAGCAAATGCGGCAGCGATGGATTCGATCCGTTACCAAGCTCGCATTGAGATCGCGCTGAAATCGTTCCTCGAAGAGGGCGGATTCTCCGCATTCACGACGACATTCGAAGATTTGCATGGCATGAAGCAGCTCCCAGGTCTTGCTGTTCAACGTCTGATGGAGCAAGGCTATGGCTTTGCAGGCGAAGGCGACTGGAAAACGGCTGCTCTGACTCGCATGATGAAAATTATCGCGGAGAACAAAGAAACGTCGTTCATGGAAGACTATACGTACCACTTCGAGCCAGGCAACGAAATGATCCTCGGCGCTCACATGCTCGAGGTTTGCCCTACGATCTCGGCTACGAAGCCTCGCATCGAGGTTCATCCGCTCGGCATCGGCGGCAAGGAAGATCCAGCGCGCATTACGTTCGACGGCAAATCGGGTAAAGCAGTTAACGCTACGCTTGTTGACCTGGGCAATCGTTTCCGCTTGATCATCAACGAAGTAGAGGCTGTACAGCCTACGCAAGCACTGCCTAACCTGCCGGTTGCACGCGTTCTGTGGAAGCCTGAGCCATCTCTTGCGGAATCTGCTGAAGCTTGGATTCATGCAGGCGGCGCTCACCACACTGTACTGTCGTATGCTGTTACGACGGAGCAGCTCCTTGACTGGGCTGAACTGACGAACGTTGAAGTTGTCGTAATCGGCAAAGATACGAACGTACAACAGTTCCGCAACGAGCTTCGTTGGAACGATCTGTACTACCGTCTCAATCGTTAATCAAATAGAGGGCCGCTTCGTCGTTGGACGAAGCGGCCCTTTTATGTTTGTTCTACCCACCCAAACCCTCCCTGCAAGGGAGGGCCCCCGGGGTTGGAGAGCCCCGGGACCCCGGAGGACTGGTCTAGAAACTGAGAGCTAGGGGAGGGGAGGGGTTGTGACTAGTTTCGTTCGAGCGTTCGCATACGGTTCGATGCTGCTGAGCAAGTGTGTGCGGGTGCTCGCTTTCGTCCCTGCGGGACACGCTTAACGTTGGGCGTTCTAGCTTGGGGATCCCTGCGGGATCTAGAAGGCGTTAGCGAAAATGGAGGGCGTCTGCGACGCCCTATATTGCGAAGCTTACACTTGGAAGTAAGACGTTCGGCCTTTCAGTTCAGCCGATTGTGCGCGCATATATTCCGAAGATGCTGCGATTTCTTCCATAACAGCTGTCTGCTCTTGCGTTGAGGTTAAGACGTCACGGGCTTCCGATGTGATAGCAGAAGCAGCTTTCATAACACGCCGGGCTTCGTCCAGCAGCTTGGCTGCATCGGATGTTTGGCTTGTGCAGAAATTAGCGATGCGGTCGACCGAAGCACCTACTTGCTCCGATTCCGTATTCATTTGATTCAGCGCTCTTGCGATAGACTCGCCGCGTTCGGATTGCTGCTTCACATTACCGAGTTGAGCAACGATTTTGTCGCTGACGGATGCAAATTGGCTCTGTACATCCTGGACAAGCTGGCGTATATCACCAACAGCCTCAGCGCTCTTGGTTGCCAGCTTCTTGACTTCGCCTGCGACGATCGAGAAGCCAAGGCCATGCTCACCGGCACGAGCTGCTTCAATCGATGCGTTAAGCGCAAGGAGATGTGTTTGTTCCGCGAATTCTGCGCTAACATCGGTTACTTGGCTGATCTGGTTCACCTGCTGCTCGAGAGAACGGATGGCATTCTCAAGCTCAATGCTTTCTTCCGCCATGCGACGCAAGTCGGTAAGCATGAATCCAATCGAAGCTGTGTTTGTTCGAGTTGTCTCGGTCATCTGTCCCGCCAATCGGCTTGTCGCTTTCGCTTCCGTCTCATTCTGGGAAGCATATTGAAGCAGACGATCAATGGAGCTGGTCATGATCGTTGAGGAACGCTCTTGACTGTCAGCATCTGCTGCAATCCGTTCTACCGCCGTTGCGATTCGTTCGATATGATGAGCAGCTTGTCCGATAGCCAGCTTAAGCTCATCGGCACTTGCGTCGGCAGAATTCGCATTGCTCGTCAGACCTGTTACAATCGTGCGCCAATCCGTAAGCATGCGAGAGAAGGAAGTGGCCAGCTGCTGTAGCTCATCGCGAGTACCACTTGCTTTGATATCGACGAGCAGATTGCCTTCTGCGGCTTCGTCAGCTGCGCGTGTCAGCTGTACGAGCGGTTTGATGAGCCAGGCAGCGGCCAGCCAGCCTAGAATGCCGGTCCAGATAATACCGAGGCTTAACGTTCCGATGCTGAAGGCCCAATCCGGAATGGAGGACGGCATCCACTTGTTAAGAACGAGTATGAAAAATGCACTAGTACCATATGTAACGATGGAAACCATGGTAATGCCAAGTACTAATTTTTTCACTAGGCCGAATTTACGTTGCGACATGGTTGAAATACCTCACTTTTTGTCGAAATGCGAATGATTGGGATCATTGTACTATAAATTACCTATCGGAAGCGTCAGGGAATTCCCTGATTGTGATATTTATCATTTTGGACAATTGTTCGAACGGGTTAACGATGGTAACAAAGCGCGGGATGGAGTATACTTTTAAATAGAAAATTGGCATAGCAATAAGGGATTACCGTTCGATTGTTAGCGGGATTGAGAAAGGATGTAGTAACGTCATGATCGTAAAGACAGAAGAAGAATGGCAAGGATTACGCGAGATCGGAGCAATTGTTGCTCATGTACGCGATACGTTGATCGCACAAGTACGCGAAGGGATTACGACGCTTGAGCTGGACCAGCTGGGCGGCGAGCTATTGGCTAAATACGGCGCGGAGTCGGCTCCAATCAAAATGTACGAGTTTCCGGGACACACCTGCATCAGCGTGAATGAAACAGTGGCGCACGGCATTCCAGGCGACCTCGTTCTGAAAGCAGGCGATATCGTCAATGTGGACGTATCGGCTTACAAGAACGGCTTCTATGCAGATACAGGTGCAACTACAGTTGTTCAGCCGGATTCGTCTGCAATCAAGAAGCGTCTGCTGGAAGCAGCAGAGTACGCAGTAGACGTATCGATTAAGAAAGCTCGTGCAGGCGCGAAGCTGAACAGCATCGGCGCTGCCGTATTCCGCGAGACACGCAAGCGCGGCTTCCATATCGTACAGAACTTGACGGGCCACGGCATTGGCCGTTCGCTGCACGAAGAGCCGGAGCATATTGTAAGCTACTATGATCCAGACGATACGACGATTCTAGAGGACGGCCAAGTTATCGCGCTCGAGACGTTCGTCTCGACAGGTGCAGATCATGTTATCCAAGGAACGGACGGCTGGGCACTCCAGACGACGGACGGCAGCTTGGTTGCTCAATTCGAGCACACGGTCGTCGTAACGAAAGATAAAGCTGTTATTTTGACGCTGGGCGGCCAGCTGGAAGAATAACTTGAAACAAGGGCTCTACGAGGTGCAATGATGCACTTCGTAGAGCCCTTTGTGGTGTATGGGGAGTTGGGGGAGGAGCACGGCGTCGCGGAGAGCGAATAAGGTGCAGAGATGCACCTTGTGGGGAGTCGCGGCGGCGCGTGAACATTAGGCTGCTATCAGCAACCTAACCACTTATTTCTACTGCAATTAATAAGGGACTCACCCTCACCAAATGGCGAAGGTGCAGTCCCTTCATTATTAGACTTGGTTAAGCTTGCACGGCTTCTTGTGCGATCGACTCGCCGAGCACAACTTCGACGAGGTGCTCGCGGCCGTCGCCGACTGCTGGCACAACAGCGTTGTCGAGCGGCTGGCCGTTCACGGATACGCGAGCCACACCTTTGCTCACATGGTCTGGATTCGTAATGACGATTCGGAATGTGTCGCCGCGGAATACGCGTGTTATCTCAAGGCGATCCCATGACTGCGGAATGCAAGGATTGATACGCAGGCCGTCAAAGTCCGGCTGGATGCCAAGGATCGCTTGCGTAATCGCGATGTAGTTCCATGCTGCAGTACCTGTCAGCCACGAGTTTTTCGCTTCGCCATGGCGTACTGCGTCTTTACCCGCGATCATCTGAGCATAGACGTATGGCTCCATGCGGTGAATCTCGCTAATCTCCTCGAGGTATGCAGGGGCAATCTTCTTGTACAGCTCGAATGCGCGGTCGCCGCGGCCGAGAACCGTCTCCGCCATCATTATCCACGGATTGTTATGGCAGAAAATGCCCGCATTTTCTTTGTATCCAGGCGGGTAGGAGGAAATTTCGCCAAGGTTGAGATAGTACTCCGAATAAGGCGGCTGCTGCAGTACGATACCATAATCGGTTTCCAGATGCTCCTTAACCGAATCAAGCGCGCGCAAAGCGCGGCCATCCTCGACGCCGATGCCAGCCATGACGCAGAAGCCTTGCGGCTCGATGAAGATACGGCCCTCATCGTTCGTATGGCTGCCGATTGGATTGCCATAATGATCATAAGCGCGAAGGAACCAGTCGCCGTCATAGCCATGCTCAAGCGTAACCTCGCGCATTTGGTCGATATAGGCTTGTGCTTCGGCCGCTTCTTGATCAAGACCGCGGCGTTTGCACAGCTCAACATAATCAGGTCCAACAAATACGAACAAGCCTGCAATGAAGACGGACTCTGCAACTCGGCCTTCGATATTTTGCGTTGTCTGGAACGATTCGCCCGGCTCCTTGGAGAAACAGTTAAGATTCAAGCAGTCATTCCAATCCGCACGTCCGATCAATGGCAGACCATGTGGTCCAAGGTTGTTGATCACATGGAAGAACGAACGCTTCAGATGCTCGAACAGTGTAGCGGTATTGTCTGGGTTGCAATCGAACGGCACTTGCTCGTCGAGGATGGACATGTCGCCCGTTTCTTTGATATAAGCAGCCGTACCGAGAATGAGCCAGAGCGGGTCATCGTTGAAGCCGCTGCCGACCTCATTGTTTCCTTTCTTCGTGAGCGGCTGGTATTGATGATACGCCGAGCCGTCTTCGAATTGCGTAGAAGCGATATCGATAATACGCTCGCGAGCACGCTCAGGGATTTGATGAACGAAGCCAAGCAAGTCTTGGTTCGAATCGCGGAAGCCCATACCGCGGCCGATGCCCGACTCGAAGTAAGAGGCGGAGCGGGACATGTTGAACGTAACCATACATTGATACGGGTTCCAAATGTTGACCATACGGTCCAGCTTCTCGTCGCCGGAAGCAATCGTATACTTGCTGAGCAGACGCTCCCAATAAGCTTCAAGATCGAACATCGCCTGCTGTACGTCAGCTTTCGTTGCAAAACGCTCAATCATCTCATAAGCGCGTGTTTTGTTGATTACGCCTGGAGCAGACCATTTCTCGTTCTCCGGATTTTCCACGTAGCCGAGAACGAAGTTGAACGAGCGCTCTTCGCCTGGCTCCAGCGTAATGTTCAATTGGTGGGAGGCGATCGGCGACCAGCCGCTTGCCTTGGAGTTGGATGCATGACCGATCGTAACAGCATGCGGAGCTTCGAGGCCGTTGTAGGCGCCAAGGAAGGCTTCGCGATCCGTATCATAACCGTCGATAGGTGCGTTGACCGAATAGAACGAGAAATGGTCGCGGCGCTCGCGGTATTCTGTTTTGTGATAGATGACCGAATCCTCGATTTCAACTTCGCCCGTGCTCAGGTTGCGCTGAAAATTCGTCATATCGTCATTGGCGTTCCAGAGGCAAAATTCGACGAACGAGAACAGCTTCACCGATTTCGTCGTATTCGATTTGTTCGTTACCGTGACTTGATGCACTTCGCCTGTGTAGGACAGCGGCACGAGGGAAAGCTGCGTTACACTCAGACCATTGCGCTCGCCTGTGATCGACGTATAGCCAAGGCCATGGCGGCATTCGTAACGGTCGAGCTTCTTCTTAACCGGCATCCATCCTGGCGTCCAAATGTCACCTTCGTCGTGAATATAGAAGTAACGACCGCCGTTATCAACCGGGATGTTGTTGTAGCGATAACGCGTCAGCCGGCGAAGACGGGCATCCCGATAGAAGCAGTAGCCGCCAGCTGTGTTGGAGATCAGGCCGAAGAACGTTTCGTTGCCGAGGTAGTTGATCCATGGGTAAGGCGTTTGCGGAGTCGTGATGACATATTCCTTGTTTACATCATCGAAGTAACCGAATTTCATAGGTTAAAGCAGCTCCTCTCGAAATGGAAGGTAGTTGTTCTCATCCAACAGGTAATGAACTAACTAACGCGCGTTAGCTCACATCGAAAATAGAGTGAACCCCGGGAAAGGTTCACAGACGCTTGCATGAATCTCGGATGATAAGCTCGGTAGGAAAGGTAGAGGATAAGGGCGATGAAGCACTGCTGCTGCACATGCCGACAATCTGATTGACCGCTTCCTTGGACATGTCGTAGATTGGAAGACGAACCGTACTTAAGCTGGGGATATACTGAGATGCGATCGGGATGTCGTCAAAGCCGATAATCGAGATGTCGTCGGGTACCCGTATGCCGTTGTCGTGGAACGCTTGTATAGCGGCGAGCGCCATATCATCGTTAGCGGAAAATAAGGCTGTCGGCATATGGTCCAGCTTCAGCATGCGAACAATTTGCTCATACGCGGCTTCTTTCAAAAAGTCACCGTCTACGATGTCACGATCATCATAAGGCAGGCCATATTCGTTCATTACGGTCTCGTAGGCAAGAAAGCGCTGGCGGCCGGAATACGTGTTCATTCTGCCGCGGATATGGCCGATTCTTCGATGGCCAAGCCGGATCAGATGACGCATCGCTTCACAGGCTCCTTCGAAGTCATCCGAGTTGATGATCGACATCGGATGCTGATCGAGGGATTGGTCAGTCAGTTCGCTTATGTCGTAGTCGATCAGAACGAACGGTTTGCCGAGATTGGCGATTTCTGCGATACGATCAGTATCCTTCTGCGTACCGACAATAATGCCACCGTCAATTCGGCGCTGCTGGTAGGCCTGCTTGATCTTCAGATAATCGTCTTGGGTATAAACGGTATGAACGAGTACATAATAACCGGCTGCGTTGGCCGTGTCGATAACGGTATCGACGATAGGCGCGAAGTAATGATTCTGGTAAATACGATTACCGGCTAGACGCTCAGCCATGCTGACAACGAACAGTCCGATCGTATCCGTACCTTTGCCGGCTAGGGCGCGGGCGGAAGTATTCGGCTCGTAATGATACTGTTCGATGATTCGCAGAACCTTCTCACGAGTACGTTGTGGAATGTCGGGGTAGTTGTTGAGGACTCGGGAAACGGTGCTGCGGGAAACGCCTGCCAGCTTAGCTATGTCTTCACTTCGCATGTTTAGCTCCCTTCTGGACGCGCGTTAGTGCCATTATATACCGGAAAAGGAAATGCAGCAATCCGTACTTTTGAAACAAAATGGATCAGACTTAGGTCCTAATTGGAGTAAATACAAAATTAGTCCATTGTTGTGCTTTGTTGTTCGTCGCCCGAAGGCTATAATAGAGAAGGTCATGTGGACAAGCCTAATTAGGTAGCGGCATGCGTAAACATTTGGGATTATAAAGGAGCGGACCTCACTCATGTCAATCAATGTGTATTTGAATTTCAACGGGAACACCCGCGAAGCAGTCGAATTCTACGCACAAGTATTCAACACGGAGATTGTCACGATTTCTACGTTTGGCGAATCGCCGCAAAGCCCAGATTTCCCAATGCCTGAAGAAGCGAAGAATCTGATCATGCACGCGATGATCAACGTTGGCTCCTCGCCAATGATGTTCTCGGATACGTTCCCGGGTATGCCGTTCACAGTAGGCAATAACATTACGTTGTCCTATCAGGGCAGCAGCGAAGAAGAGCTTCGTTCGATCTTCAGTAAGCTGGCGGACGGGGGCAAGGTAGGCATGGAATTACAGGAAACGTTCTGGAGTAAATGCTACGGCCAAGTAACGGACAAATTCGATATTAATTGGCAGTTGAACCTGCCTCCACAGCAATAGTAGATTTCAACAAGGTCCGGCGTGTCTCATGATGAGATGCGCCGGTTTTTTGTTGTCAGCATGAGGTGGATTGACAAGATGAGCCAATAAGGCTATGATGAAGAAGTAGATTTAGTAATTTAGTAAATTAGTAATTCAATTAAACGGAGATGATTTAATAATGAAAATTCCTACCTCATTGAAACATAAGCCGGTCATCGTATCGGAAAATTACGAGCAAGTGGATGGACGCTTCGCGGGCAAGACGGACGCGAAAGGCTTATCGCTTGGTCTTGCACAGTGGAATGATCGGGGTAAAGTCGATATTTCAGCTAAAGTTTGGCGTTATACCGGGGAGAAATGGTCGAGACAATCCGAAGAGCTGCCGTTCCATCGCGTGCTTGATCTAGCGATTCTGATTACGCGTTCGATGGCCCATTTTCGGGAGGCGTATCGGTATGAGCACTTGTATGATCCCGCTAACCCAGTCATCGATCGGGTTGGTATGCAGGGCGATGCGATGACGGTATCCGTATGCACGGATAATGACCGAATTAACGAAGATATGAAGCTCTTCAGCCAGGCGCTGAGCGACGATGATGAGCTGCTCGGTGAGCGGCTGCGCCTGCTGTCGAGTATTTTGAAGGATATGGGGTATTAAGGCGTTATGGATAAGAACAGGCGTAAGGAGCTGCAGGAGCAGTTCAAAGAAATAAAGACGTATATGGGGATTACGAAGATTACGAACACCGTGAACGGGAAAATCTTCATCGACAGTCATCCAAATTTGAAAAATAAGTGGTTCACGCTGCAAATGCAGCTTGATATGGGCCGTTTTGCGAACCTTGAGCTTCAGAAGGATTGGAAACAATTTGGCCGCGATGCGTTTACTTATGAAGTGCTGGAGCAGAAGGATACGGAGAAAATAACAGATGTGAAATGGGAGCTGAAGATGCTCGAGAAGCAGTGGCTCGAGAAGCTCGAGCCTTATGGCGACAAGGGCTATAATAAGCCTCCACGTCAGTGATAAAGATCCAACAATAGCTGCCCCTTTGCATGAGTTCGAAATCCAACATGGATATTCAACGCATGTAAAGGGGTATTCGTTCTCATTGAAGCCACGACTCGATCTGTGTCCTCTCTAGTCGTTCGTACTTGCTGTAAACGCTGTTTCATAGTCATCGACCTCTGCAGCAGCGAAACGAAGCAGCCGCTCGCCTTCCTTCTCTAGCAATAATCGCTGTTCCAATGACAGTGGAGAGAAAGATTCAATTTGCAATACGGCAGTGTGCCCTCGTTCTTCAATGGTCCATAATCCAGCAACAAAACCGTCGATAAGGATAACCGCTTTGACGATTCCGTTGCTCGTAATGACTCGGCGGCGATAGGATTCTTCCATGATCCGCGTTCGATCTGCATGAGACAGCAAGAGATGATCGAATTCCCCGAGAAAACGAGGGAGGACTTCCAGATCTGATCCAGGACGTGGTGCATCAGGCAAATCGAATAATTCCTCGCCTTGTTGGTTCTGAAACGATACGAGCTTCGAACGCATTTTCTCAAACAACTCACGAAGCTTCGTTAAGCCAGACCATGCTTGAAAATCCTTCACAGATGCAGGCCCGTACGCTTGCAAATAGCGCACTAGCAGTGTTTGTGCATCCGGCGTGGAAGATACCGGCTGGTTAAGCCATGTCTCAATAGGCGTTAGCAGTACTTGTCCGCTTATTCCCCATAATCCTCTTGGAGGGACTTGGACGAGCGGTACGCTATTACGAATAGCTGCGCCAAGCGCTTCCTGATTATAGGAAGGCCATTGTACAGACAGACGTTTCCCTAATTCACTTAACGTCATCGGCCCTTCATGCTCAAGTATCGCTCTTCCAGCAGCGGCAAGAGTTTGTGGCTCAATGCCATCTAGAAGCTTGCCGTAAGCACCGTTCAGACTTCGATCTAATGCAGGCTGAACCCAAGGACGAAGCTCGAGTGCATCTGGTGCAGACACGAGATGGATGGTGGAGCGCATCAAGGCGATCCGTACCACTTGTTTATTGAGTATTAGCTCGGCTAGGTGCTCCTTCTGAAAATTCTCGAGTCGGGCCCATAGTGCGTAATAGGGAGGATTGGTTGCCTGAGCCTGAAGACCTATCACTCGCTCGATGGCCTCGAAGGCTGTAATATTCTCACGTTGGAGCAGCATTTGGCGGGCAAGGAGCGCGCGGTTTAATTCAAGTTGACTAAGAATAGGTGATGATGAATGTTTGGGCTTCATAATGATTCCCCCTAAAATCTTAAGTCAGCGATATCGGCTATATAAGAGCAGTAGAACCACTCTTAAATAGCCGACGTCGCTGGGATTTGCCCGTTAAGAGTGGTTAAACCACTCTTAAAGCAGCCCGTAGCGGAGTACACACGTGGTCATCAACGGTTAAGAGCGGCAGTGCCTCTCTTCCTGCAGCACGCAGCTGAAACATTGATTACCATGTTATTCCACTAGCTGCGGAGCGTCAACTTGGACAGGCTGCAGCTGCTTCTGTTACCGCTCGAGCTCATGGAGGATTTAGGAGCTGCTTGTCGAATTTTATTCATTTAGATCGAAGAGAGTATCTTTAATCGAAGGAAACATACCTAATTAGGGAGGCTTCTTAAATGAATCCGAAATTCGCGCAGTCCAAATACTTGGTCAGAAAGCAAGTGTTATCGCTTATCGGCGCCAAATTTCATATTTTCGATGAAAACGAACAGGTCGTCATGTTCTCTCAGTTGAAGGCGTTCAAGCTGAAGGAAGACATTAGGCTGTACAGCGACGAATCGATGAAGGAAGAGCTCATTACGATCCAAGCCCGCAGCGTGATTGATTTCTCGGCTACTTATGACGTAGTAGACGCTGTAACGGGTGAGAATCTCGGTTCGCTCCGGCGCAAGGGAATGAAGTCGATCCTGAAAGATGAATGGGTGATTATGAACCCATCTGAAGAAGAGATTGGCCTCATCCAGGAGGACAGTGTTGGAATGGCGCTGCTGAGAAGATTTCTGACGAACCTCATTCCACAGAAGTTTAACGTGTCGCTGCGCGGCAGGAAAGTGACGGAGTTTAAGCAAAATTTCAATCCATTCGTCAGCAAGATGAATGTCGATTTTACGCTGGATACGAACAACGATCTGGACCACCGCTTAGGACTTGCAGCTGCGATACTGCTGATTGCGATTGAAGGGAAGCAAGGCTAACCTGTCGATAGACAAACTCGCTCAAAGGACACGAAATCCGAAAGGGTTAGTGTCCTTTCATGCGCATATTTGGTAAGATTGTAGAGAAACATACCCGCGGAGGTGCAGTCAGTGCAAGGAATGGAACGTAGATCTAACCGATTGATTCATGAGAAATCCCCTTATCTGTTACAGCATGCCCATAACCCGGTCGATTGGTATCCGTGGGGCAGAGAGGCATTCGACAAGGCAAAGAAAGAGAATAAGCCGATTTTTCTATCGATTGGTTATTCAACCTGCCACTACTGTCATGTGATGGAGCGGGAATCGTTCGAGAATGATGAAATAGCTGCTCTGCTGAATAAAGATTATGTAGCGATCAAGGTAGACCGTGAGGAGCGGCCCGATATTGATGCGCTTTATATGGCGGCTTGTCAAGCGATGACGGGAAGCGGCGGCTGGCCGCTCACCATCCTGATGACGCCGAAGCAGGAGCCATTCTTCGCGGGAACGTATATCCCGAAGGAACGTACGGCAGGCCGTTTTGGACTTAAGGAGCTGTTAACGCAGCTTACGAATAAGTGGCGCAACGGTAAGTCGGAGGTAACGGGCATCGCGGCCAAAATCCGCACAGAGCTGGACAAGCACCGGAGCATCTCATCCAAAGGCAAATGGGATCCTTCCATGGCGGCGCAGGCGTACGAGACGTACACGCAAATTTTCGACGAAGACAATGGCGGGTTTGGAAACGCGCCGAAGTTCCCGATGCCGCACAATTTGTCGCTTCTGATGGCTTATGATGTGAAGGCTGGCGAGCCGAATGCACTCCGGATGACGGAAGAGACGCTGGACGCGATGTGGCGTGGCGGTATTTACGACCATATCGGCTTCGGATTCTCACGGTATTCGACGGATTCTCAGTGGCTGGTACCGCACTTTGAGAAAATGTTATGTGACAACGCTCAAGTCGCAATCGCATATTCGGAAGCCTATCAGCGCACAGGAAATCCGTTATATCGGACGGTTACTGAGCAAATCTTCACTTATGTGGAGCGTGAGATGACGGATGTTGAAGGCGGCTTCTATTCGGCTCAAGATGCGGACTCGGAAGGCGTAGAAGGAAAGTTCTATGTCTGGACGCCTCAGGAAGTAGAAGAGGTGCTCGGCTCCGAGGCAGCACAGCGATTTAATCGCGTGTACGATATTACAGAGGAAGGCAACTTCAACGGAAGCAGCATTCCTAATCTCATTCATACGGCAATTGAGGAAGTGGCTGATGAGGTAGGGATGACTGTAGAAGCATTGCTTGCTGAGCTGGATGCCAACCGCGCAAAGCTGTATGAAGCTCGTATGAACCGCGTAAACCCGCATAAGGACGATAAAATCCTAACTGGATGGAACGGTCTGATGATTGCAGCGCTGGCGTTCGCCGCGAAAGCATTCGGTGAACCTGCTTATGCTCAACGTGCAGAGCGCGCAGCAAGCTTCTTGAAGAACAAGCTCGTGCGTGAGGACGGCAGACTGCTTGCACGATATCGGGAGGGCGAAGCCGCAATTCCAGCCTTCCTCGATGATTACGCGTTTCTGCTGTGGGGATTGAATGAGCTGTATGAAGCGACGCTCAAGCCTGAATGGCTGGAATGGGCACAGACGATTGCAGATCAGATGATTCGTCTATTCGGCGACCGTGCGTATGGTGCGTTCTTCTTCACAGCGTCGGATGCGGAGAAGCTCATTGTTCGGTTGAAAGAAACGATGGATGGCGCCCAGCCTTCGGGCAACAGCGTCGCAGCAAGACAGCTCCACAAGCTGTTCCGCCTGACAGGCGAGCTGCACTATCGCGATTGGGCGATCGATACGCTCGATGGTCTGGCTGAGAAGGTAAGCCAATTCCCTAGCGCGCATGCCATGATTCTGCTAGCCGGACTAGCTGCGGAATCGGCTGGCCCCGATGTGGTGATCACGGGTGATCGCTCTGACGCGGAGACGGCAGCGATGATCGCAGCGGCCCAACAGGCGTATGCGCCACACGGCACAATATTGTTCGTCCCAGCGGGCGACGAGGGTGCAGCAATGCGCGAGAAGTGGCCGCATGTCGCTGACAAGGGTGTAGTGGATGGCAAGCCGACGGCGTATGTATGCCGTGACTTTGCCTGCCAAGCGCCTGTGACAAGCAGCGTAGCGCTGAAGGAACAGCTTGGCGGCGTTCGTTTGCAGTAGGATAAAGAAAAGCGGCAGTCCAGGACTTTAGTAGAAGTCCGAGGCTGCCGCTTTCTTTTTTATAAGATAAATTTCGTATCATGTTATTTCTTCTGCAGCAAAGAAGTCCACAGAGATGAGTCCTCATAGCCCAGGCGCCAGAACGCAACGCCCGCCAAGTCATATTTATTAGCGATATCAACACGTTTCAAGACAGACGCGGATGTCTCCGCCCAGAATACGTACGTGTAACCGTCCTCGGTATACTTGTATTTGGTCTGGCCGGATGCTGCATCGTAGATGCCGACGGCCTGCTTATCGGCAATGACCTTCGACAGCTGATTCATGAATATCGCGCGGGATACGTAGGCGCCATTGGCGTCCTTCACGATGTTCCCTTTGGCATCCAGCTTCCATTCGCGTACGTAGAAGGGGATGCCCAGCATCACCTTCGAGCGTGGGATACCGTAGTTCAAATACTGCTGCACGCCTTGCTCGACCCATCCGAGCTCTGCGACCGAGCCTGGCGTATCGCTTCCCTTCCAGTGCTGATCGTAGGCCATCATAACAACCGTATCGACAATCTCGCCGATTGCTGCAAAATCATAGGCCGTCCTGTCATTCCACGCTGCGTCGCCGCGGATCAAATCGATCGAAACCTTCAGCTTGCTTGCATGCGCTGCGTCCGTCAGCTGCTTCACAAAAGAAGTGAACGCCGCCCGATCGGAAGCTGCCAGACCCTCGAAGTCAAGGTTAATGCCTTCAGCGCCGATCTCATACGCACGGCCTACGAGCTTCTTAATGAAGGATTGACGAGCCGTCGGATTGGCAAGGAACGCTGTCGTCAGCTTGGCATCAAATTGGTTATGAACTAGCGGCCACAGCTTAATGCCCTGCGATCGGATGGAAGCAGCGAGCTCATTGGTGGAGCGGTCCGTCAGCTTGCCTGATGCGTCTGAGAGCTCAAACCAAGTCGGCGAATCGATATCGAGTCCTTGTGTGCCGGCAAGCTGTCCAAGCACGGAGTTCGCATCGGAGGTGCCATTCCATCCGAGATACAGCAGCTTTTGTTCATTGGACCAGATCGTATGTCCGTCAGCTGTTCTTACCGCAGCATCGGCATAGGCTGCTGCGTAAGACACGGCTGCTGAACGCGTATGGAAGGAGGTCAGCTTTCGATCTTTCTGATAAACGGTCAAGAAAGGGGTATTCGTCCACCACTCTTTACCATCAGCCATGATCGTTGTATTCGCAAAACGCTTCGCATATTGGATAGCCGCCTGCAAATTCAAGAACGGATCACCGATGGTACGGCCGTTCTGGAACACTTGATACTTCGCTGCATTCGAATGGGCAATGACACCAGTGGCCGTATTGAGCACCTCGCTGTTCGTAATCGATGCAGCAGAATGGACGGCATCGGACAGCGCAGCGTACATGTTGTCATTGGCCGGCACCCCATCGACGACGATCTGGTAGACGGCTGAGCCAGCGCGCTGCTTCGTCAGTTGTGCCTGGGTAATGTTATTCCATACCCACTTGTGCGATGCAAGATCGACGATATGAGCGTTCGACCATTTTTTTGCTTCTTTCTTCGCTTCATCCAGCGTCATGAAGGCCCATGCTGGTTTTGTTTTGTCACCCTGATAGAGCTGGTAGGCCGCGTAACGGCTGTAAGCCCAGCCTGGCTGCTCAAGGTTGCGAATATGAGCATTCGTCAATGTCTTCGCCAATCTCAACGCTTCTTCATATGTACGGAACTGTCTTGCTGTGTTAGTCTCGCCATTCTGAAATACAACGTATTTCGGGAAGTTGTCCCACATCCACGTATGCGTTGCAATTTTCTCCACATGGGAATAAGCGAAGGATTGCGCATATTTGACGGCGTCGGAATAGACCGCGAACTCTTTCAACGCTTTGTCGTTCTGATAGACACGATACTGCGTCATCTTGGCTGCTTGCACGGCATCAACATGTGCCCCAGTCCATATGCCAGCGCCTGTCTGAAGCGCTAAGAACAGCGCTGTTGCAGCTAACCATTGGCGTTTCATAAAGCTATCTCTCACTCTCCCTATTGATGGTCTACTCTATTAGACGCCAATAAGGCAGTAGAGGTTGCGCGGAAAAATCGTCCATTTTGTCGATGAGTGTCAGGAGGCAGTGGAAGTCATCTGTCTGGATAAAAGGCGTGAAGCAGGTTGAGCAGACTGTTCATTTGCTCTTCCGTTCCGATTGAAATACGTACTTTGTCCTGCAGCCGTGGAGCATTGAAATAACGGATAGCAATGCCATTGTCGGCTAGCAGACGCACGAGCTGCGACGCATCTGGACAGCCGGGACGAGCGGGAGGTGTGCATAGGATGAAATTCGTCTGCGACGGAACGACGTGGAATCCGATCTCCGTCAGCGAAGCTGTGAAACGATTACGAACTGCACGTATGGCCATGACAATGGCAAGCATATGCGACTGATCTTCCATGGCTTGTGCCGTCAGCGCTAGGCTGATGCTGCTGACGTTGTAGGTCGTTTTCGTTTTCTCGAAGGCCTGTATGTTCGCTGGACAACTGATCGCATAACCGATACGAGCGCCGCTCAGCGCGTAGGCTTTGGAGAATGTACGCAGCACAACGAGGTTGTCATACTGCTGTGTCAAAGGAATTGCGGTATGCTCTTCGCCTGCAAAATCCATATAAGCTTCATCAATGCATACGAGTCCTGGCGCCCGGCGAACGATGGCCTCTATTTCATCTCGGCTCAACAGTCGGCCTGTTGGGGCATTGGGATTCACGAGCGCGATGACGGAAGCGTCAGTATTCAGTAATGCTTCTGTGTCGACCGTTAAATCGTCATGGGTAGGGATGAATTGGATGGCAGCATTCGCTGCTTCCGCTGCGACTTGATATAGCGCGAAGGTCGGGTAGGGCATGACTGCTGTTCGCTTCTGATCGATGAAGGTATGGAACAATGCGGCAATAAGCTCGCTTGAACCGCTGCCAATGACGATATGCTCGCGTGATAACCCATAGTGCGAGGCGATGGTGTCACGCAGGTGTGAAGCTGCAGCATCAGGATATTGACGCAGCACATGCTCCCCCATATTGGCCAGTAGCTGAATGACGCGATTGGATGGCGGATAAGGGCTCTCATTTTGATCGAGTTTGATGATTGACCGGTTAATAGGCGCTTCTGTTAGGGGATACGGTGTGATGCGTTCAACATGCGGCAGTGCATAGGACATTGGGAAATCCTCCTCGCTAAGATTAAGATGAGAATAGCGTAAATGAAATCTGTCATTTGTAAAATGTACAGAAATATAATTTTGAAAATGACAGATGCATTGATGTCGATGCATAATAAATGAAAGTGGAGCTTGAATTCGGAGGTCGGAGATTGAAGGGCGTGAGGAGGGCTGATGATGACGGATCTGACACCATCGATAGATGAGCAATCGGACGAGCCGATTTATGTGCAGCTGTATCGGTACATCAGGCAGGAAATGAATGAAGGGAGAATTGCAGCAGGTGTGAAGCTGCCGTCCGTTCGGCAGCTTGCGGCGCGGCTAGGGATTAGCCGAACACCAGTGGCGCTGGCTTATGATCAGCTGCAGGCCGAAGGTTACGTGAGAAGTGTGCCAAGAAGCGGGCTATATACGGAGATGCTGCCGTCCGATGGATTGGATAGACAGAGCAGGGGGCGCTCCGCTCTTCATCAGCATGGTGGAGAAGGAGCACAATCGAACTTAGCAAGGGCTGGTAGGGAGACAGATGCTCCTATGCGCAGTTTGCAGATGGAAATAGACTTCGGGTATGGGGCAGTGGATTGGTCGCGTTTCCCCGCCGCCGCGTGGCGAAAGCAATTGAATCGGTGCTTGCAGCCGGAAGACGGTCGGTTGTTTCGTTATGGCGAGCTAGGAGGGGAGCCGGAGCTTCGCGAGCAGATCGCTTCGTATCTCCATCGAACACGAGGGGTTCGGTGTCAGCCAGATTCGATTGTGATTGGGGCAGGTACCTATCAATCGCTTGATCTGGTGCTGCAGCTTATTGGGGATACGGGTAAACCGTTTCGAATCGCTTCGGAAGAAGCCGTCAATGAGGGGGTGAAACGGTTGTTTGCCAGACATCGGGCAGAAGTGAAGCCCATTGATCTGGAGAGTGATGGGATTAGCACAGAGCAATTAAATGACAGTGAGGTTCAAGCCATATACGTAACCCCTTCGCACCAGTTTCCACTAGGTATGACGTTGTCAGCGCCGAAGAGGATGAAGCTGCTGCTATGGGCGTCGTCGAGCGGTGCCTTCATTATCGAGAACGACTATGATGGAGAATTCCGTTATTCAGGACGGCCGATTCCTGCGCTGCAGGCGATGGACAATCATGGCTGTGTAGCGTACATTGGGACATTCTCGAGAGCGCTCACCCCATCGTTCCGGCTTAGTTACGCCGTTCTGCCCCCTGTGCTCATGGAGCGATTTCTGCTCGGCCATCACAGCTACGACCAGCTTGCTTCGCCGCTGCTGCAGCAGGCGATGGGGCTGTTCATGGAGAGCGGCGGCTTCGGCTCGCATATGCGCTCGATGCGGGCGCTGTATCAGCGGAAGCGGGATGTCCTGCTGCAGACGCTGCGTGAATGCTTCGATATTGGAGGGCAGGTGAAGCTGCTTGGCGAGCAATCCGGGCTGCACCTGCTGGTCTCATTTGACGATGAGGGGGCTATTGATGGTTCGTGTTCGGAGGAGAAGCTGATTGCACAAGCTGCACAGGCGGGCATACGTGTATATCCTGTATCGCGTTATTGGCTCCGTGAAGAGGATGCGCCTCGTTCGACGGTCATGCTAGGTTTCGGAGGACTGACCGAGCAGGAAATTGCTGAAGGGATAAGGCGGTTGAGCGAGGTGTGGCCCAGCAAAAGTTGATTGGACACTGGGCTGATGTACGGTTGCTATGATGCTTATTACGCGAAAATGACGCCATTCCTCATTGTAACGGTTGCCAAAATGCTTAACAGGCCGGTAATCGGATCGAAACACCGCTTTGTACTGGAATAGCGATGAAAGCAACCGTTAGGCGCGCAAACCGAGCGTTTATAGCAAAATAGCCACTTCTGCAACCGTTACAGCTATGCAGGTGCAGCCTCCATTGCCGGCAAGCCAGTAATGCCTGCCCCAATAAAAAAGAATCGCGCAAACGCACGATTCTTCCAGCAATGCTATCAAGGCGTATAATCGACCCCTTCCGAATATCGGTTGTTCGCGTTCCAAATGAGATATTCATGAATACCGGCATCCTTCAGCGCCTTGATCTGCGCTGCTACCTGATCCTTGCCATATTTGATGTAGCTGCCTTTCGCCAGCCAAGAGGCGGTGAAATCTTGAATCCACGGCCGCGATAATGGCGGATTCTCAAGCGCGGAGAGCTTCTCTTTCTCACGCTTCGCATACTCCTCAACGAGCCGATACGGCTCGGTGTCGGGGTGCTTAATGCCGAAGTAACCGTCGCTCCAGTGACTAGGATAGATCATAGAGGAGATGACATCGACATTGGAGGAAATCCGGCTGAAATTCTGGCCGATGCCTGGCGCTTCAGGCAGGGTAGCTGTATAACCAAAAATGTCGACCGAAACTTTGACGCCATAAGGCTTCAACTGCTCACGCGCGTATTGAACGAAGTCCGTCACCGCATCCACTCGAAGCTGGATATTTCGCGCTTTATCGCTGAAGTCCGGCGCTTTCGGCTCTGTTTTCTTGTAGTCGCTTAATGCCTTCTTAGCAGCCTCCATCGATTTCTTGTTCTCATCGGTCTGGGCGCTGTCATAGTCGGCCGCAGCCTGATCGTATGCGGCTTGCATCGGCGCAAGACCTTCCTTGTACTTCGCGGTTGCATCGGCATATTCTTGCTCCTGCTCGATGAACTTCGCAGGCTTCTTATCTTTGTATTCTCCCAATGAATATTGAAGAATCTTGTCTCGGCTCTCGAAACCTTCCGGGAATCGGACGTAATCAAACTGGATTTCTTGGAAGCCCAGCTTGGCAGCAAGGATTGCGGCATCAATGTTGTGCTGCCAGTTCTCCTTCAGGAACGGATTAATGAATCCGTCGCCGTTGCCATTGCGCCACACTTTGCCATCCAGCATATAGGATAACTCCGGATGCTTCTTCGCTAGGACGCTGTCCTTGAACACGACGATGCGGGCGATTGGATAAATCTGATGCTCCTGCAGGGTCTTCATTAGCGCTTCGGGATTACGTATGTACGGCTGCCCGAATGGTGCCAAATCGCCCTCTGGCTTGAATGTAATGTATCCATCGTCGTCCTTGATGTCGATAACCATCGCATTGAGCTCTGTGTCATCCAGCAGCTTAAGCAGCGTCTGCATCCGTTCGCCGCCTGCAGACCAACCGGTAACGTAGACACCGCGAACCGCATCCGGGTATTCGAATCCAGGAGGCACTGCTGGCGTTGTTGGCGTATCTGGCGTTGTTGCAGGGTCTGTGGATGGAGCTGTGACCGGATCATCCGTTGTCGTATCGTCTTGTTTGTCAGGCGGAGTAGTCGTTGTTGGTCCGTCAGGCTCCGCAGGCGGTGTGTCCGTATTGCTTGAATCGGGCGCAGGTACAGCTGCGGCTGGCGGATCCGTCGCTTCGGTCGATGACTTGGACGAGCTGCAGGAGACGGCAAATAACAGCATTGCGCTCAGCAAACCAAAGACGATTATTTTTTTCACAGCGTTGCTCTCCTTTATACAGTTGCTGGTGTGACAGGTTCACCTTAACTATATGCATGGCTGCCCAATACATGATATCCGTTCTCTTGTACGAGCAAGGAGGATGCGATAGGGATGAGGAAATTGATTTGGAATCGTTGGAAACATTTTGGAGTAATCAGACGTTAGTATAGGAGGATCGCAAAACACCGATTGGCATGTCTATGTTTCGTAGAAGGATGCGGCAAGCAACGGACGTTCCTACGAAGGTCATGTTTGATTTCGTGTGCCTAGCAGTGGGTGGGGAGCTAACGACTTCCGATGAAACGAGCGAGTGCAGGTGGGTGTCGAAGGCGAATGTGCTAGATTGGATTTCGTTACCCGCAATCCGTATGCGTTACGAGGCTTATTTGAACTTTAACGGCTCTGTGAATTATCTAGAGTACGCCACTGCAACAACGACAGAATGTACGGCTAAATTACAACGCCGCGTTTAAATAAATAAGCAGCACAGGAACCATTCCCGTGCTGCTTCATCCATACTAAATGGCGATATCCGCCCAGAACTCTTCATCTGCATCCAGCGTAATTTGCGATCGGAAGACGCGCATTTGATACTGTTCCAGCATATAACGCTCAATAGCCTCCAGCAGATTTGCTTCGACAAGATACTGGCTGCGCCCCTCGACCCATACTTCAGCCGTAAAACCGTATTCCTCATCCCATGACAGCTGTACTTCAACCTCAGTTGGTGCAATGCCCTTGCGGCGTCCGATGTGCAGACAGACGGCATTAATGATTTCGTCCGTGAATATACGCATCGCGATCCTTATCTCCTTCTGTTATAGGAATGGCGTCGATCTCGGAAGTAACGAATGGCGAAACGAACAAGCGCGATAAGAGCGATTATCGCCATAATGTTCATGAACAAGCCGATCAAGTCGCCAAAGAAGCCCATATTCGAGAATAGTCCACCGAACAACAGTCCCGCGATACCACCAATCATGAGACCCTTCATAAAGCTGCCGCCGCTGAAAAAGCCGCGATTCGCTGTTGTAGTCTTGCCTGCCGTACCGGTTGTCGTACCCGTCTTCGTGCCGGGATTCGTCTGGCTTACATTGTTGTCGGTCTTCGGCGTCTGCGTGTAGCTCTGCTTCGGTGATTTGATCGATCTTCGCGGTTTGGCGTCTGCCGTCTGATTCACGAGCACGAACAACAAAGTGAAAGCCATGAATACTGCAACAAACTTCTTAAACAAAACAATCTCCTCCTGTGGTCAGCCCAATAAGGCTCTCGTTGCGATATTGTCCTAATACGGCTACAATGAACGATGGTTTCAATTTAAGCCCAATTTCCTTAAAGAGGAGGGGATGGTCAAGCACATGGCAGCAACTTATCCGCTATCATATATATCCTATTTGTCCGAATTTCATGCAACTCGCGACTTTTTCGAATGCCATGAATTGTTGGAGGAGTATTGGAAGGCGCATCAAGGCGAGCCGCTTACGAATACATGGCACGGGCTCATCCAAGTGGCGGTTGGCATGTATCATCATCGGAGAGGGAACACAGCGGGTGCGGTCAAAATGTGGTCATCTGCGCTCGTTCGCCTCACTGCAGAAACATTGTCTCAGCTTGGTCTGGATGGGGAATGGCTGCTGCGCGAATTGGCGGAGCGCCGCGATGCGTTAGCACAGAACAGCAGCTATCCTTATACTGACATGGAGCTGCCTATTGTCGATCCGCTGCTGCGGCAAGCCTGCTTAGCGCAGTGCGCCCAGAACGGCTGGCGATGGGGAACGCCAAGTACGGCTATTGATGAAGCCGTTATTCAACGGCATCTGACCCGAGACCGCAGCGAAGTGATTGCAGCACGTCAGCAAGCGGCGCTGAACAAACAAAAGGAACGTTCGTAAGCCATTAGAGGCTAAGAACGTTCCTTTATTATCTCAATTCACACTTAAGCGTTCGTCGATGCGATCTCGTAGCCTTCTGTTACAACCTCGAGCTTGCCTGTCTCCGGATTTACGATCAAGCCGTGAACCGGTGTGCCTGGCGGAAGCAGCGGGTGGTTACGAATAATCTTAACGCTGTTCTCGACGGACACTTGAACGTTGTCGAAGCCGCGCAGCCAGCGCATCAGGTCGAGTCCAGAGTTTTTGAGCGTTGTAATCGTCGACTCCTCTACGCCTGCGTCAAGCATTTTGCCAACGCTGCGTTCCGGGTTGATGCCTGTCATGCCGCAGTCCGTGTGCCCGATGACAATAACTTCACTAGCGCCAAGCTCATAGAGCGCAACAAGAACGGAGCGCATAATGTTGCCGAACGGCTGTGTTACGATTGCGCCAGCATTTTTTATGATTTTGACATCGCCGTTGTGAATGTTCATTGCTTTCGGAAGAAGCTCAGTCAGACGCGTATCCATACACGTAACAATGACCAGCTTCTTGTTCGGAAACTTGCTCGTCATGTAAGGCTCGTACTGTTTCTCTTCCACGAATTTCTCGTTATATTCGATAATCTCTTGAAGTTGTGTCATGCTCATTACCTCCTATATTTGCACGAAGCTTAAGTGGTTCGTGTAGATCTGGCTATCGCTCGTCAAGCTGTAAGCATGACGGTTCTCATCATAATGAATGCGCATCTTCGGCTCGAAAAATACTTCGAACCTCGGCTCATACCAGAATGCGAACGGATCGCCCTGCGCTAGTGCATCGTCTGGCAGATTATGCTCCACAACCTGGAGCTGTGGAACTCCGCTGACCACGCAGCCGCAGCCTTCTGTGTCGTAATGAAGCTTCAACTGACGTTTCCCATCGGCGAGATATGGGGTGAGTGCCGCCTGCGCCGAAGGCGTGAACGTGATATGCATGCGTTCTCCTCCCTCCAAATTTGTTTCTCTTTTTTTGGTACATAAAGTTGATTATAAGTTGTTCAAAAAGTATGATCAAGTAAATTGGTTGAATAAGGAAAGGTGGAATTTACGATGACGATCGCTTACGAGCAAGCACTGCAGACGTTTAAGGATAAAGTGAAAGAAATCAAGAGCTATGAGGAGGCGCTGGCTGTTCTCTATTGGGACATGCGCACAGGCGCCCCTCGCAAAGGGCTGAACACGCGATCGGAAGCGATTGGCGTCTTGTCCGGCGAGAGCTTCAAGCTTGCGACCTCGAAGGAACTGGGCGAGCTGCTGACGCGTCTGGAGGAGAAGGATGCGAACGCGCAGCTTAACGATCTTGATCGTCGATTAGTCGCAGAGACGCGCAAGGATTACGATCGAAGCGTGAAGATTCCACCGAAGCTTTATCAGGAATATGTCGTTCTGACTTCTCAATCGGAGTCGGCGTGGGAAGAAGCGAAGGAGAAAGGGAATTACGAAGAATTCGAGCCATATCTAGATAAAATCATTACGTATACCAATCAATTCATCGATCTGTGGGGCGTCAAGGCGACCCGATATGATACGCTGTTGGATCAGTATGAGCCTGGAATGACCGTGGCAGAGCTTGACCGCGTATTCGGCGGGCTTCGTGACAAGCTGGTGCCGCTGGCGTCTGCGATTGCTGCATCGCCGCATCAGCCGAATACGTCATTCCTGCGCCAGCAATATGCGAAGGACGCACAGAAGTCGTTCTCCCTCTTCATTCTCGAGCAAATGGGCTTCGATTTCCAGGCTGGTCGGCTTGACGAGAGCGTACATCCTTTTGCCACGGGACTTAATACAGGCGATGTTCGTATTACGACACGCTATTTGACGGATGACGTGACGAGTGCGCTGTTCGGCACGATACACGAAGGCGGCCACGCGTTGTATGAGCAGAACCTGATGGAGGAGCTGACGGGTACGACGCTCGCAACGGGCACTTCGATGGGCATTCATGAGTCGCAATCCCGCTTTTGGGAAAATGTGATCGGCCGCAGCCGTCCGTTCTGGGAACGTTACTACGGAGATCTGCGCAGTCGATTCCCTGGGCAGTTCGATCAGGTGCCGGTTGAAGATTTCTACCGGGCGACGAATGTTGTTCAGCCTTCGCTCATTCGGATCGAAGCTGATGAGCTGACGTACAATCTGCATATTATTATTCGTTACGAGATTGAAAAGCTGATCTTCAATGAAGGCGTGAAGGCGAAGGATCTGCCTGCGATCTGGAATGAGAAGTACCGTGAGTATCTTGGCGTCGAGCCAAGCAGCAACAGCGAAGGGGTACTCCAAGACGTCCATTGGTCGGGCGGCGCATTCGGCTATTTCCCGTCGTACTCACTGGGCAATATGTATGCGGCGCAAATCGCTGACACGCTGGAGCGGGAGCTCCCGAACTTCTGGCAGCTGGTCGGCGAAGGCAATCTTATTCCGATCAAGCAGTGGCTGACGGAGCGGGTGTACAAGTGGGGCAAGGCGCGCACGCCTTCCGAGATTATCGTTGGCACGACAGGCAAGCCGCTTGATCCATCGCATCTCGTGACGTATCTGGAACGGAAGTATAAAGATATTTATAAGCTATAGGGATTACGGAACGGCACCGTGCACATCGCGCATGGTGCCGTTTTTTAACGTATAGGAACAACAACGGTACCCCGTTTATTTTTTCTTTTTTCATTGTTGAAGGGCTCCCTATAACCGTTTTGAATGGTTGAGACGCTGTCACCCGTATATTTTGCAGCTTCTTGTCAACGATTTGGGTTCTCATACGCCGCTTACGATCGTGATGACCTCTAGGCGGATGCACCTCCGCATCTGCCCACGCATAGGCTGGAGTACAACATATTGCATCGAATACGCGGAGGGATTAGGAATGAAGGTGAAATTTCGGAGGAGCTGGCTGTCCGCAGCGCTTGCCGTCGTGATGGCGGTATCGCTGCTTGCAGCTTGCGGCAAGTCAGATAGCAAGCTGACGAAGGTGACGATCGGTGAAGTGACGCGTTCGCTGTTCTACGCACCGGAATATGTAGCGATTGCTAACGGTTATTTTGAAGACGAAGGCATTGAAATTGAACTGACGACGACCCCTGGCGGCGACAAAACGATGACAGCACTGCTGTCCGGCACGATCGATGTTGCGCTCGTAGGTTCGGAAACGTCGATTTATGTGTATCAGCAAGGTTCGGATGATCCTGTCATCAACTTTGCACAGCTGACGCAGACGGACGGTACATTCCTTGTGGCGCGCAAGCCGATCGACAATTTCGACTGGCAGTCGCTCAAAGGGGTAGATTTCCTCGGTCAACGTAAGGGCGGCATGCCGCAAATGGCTGGCGAATTCACGTTGAAGAAATACGGCATCGACCCGCAGAAGGATTTGAATCTGATTCAGAACGTCGATTTCGCCAACATTCCGGCTGCTTTCCTATCGGGTACAGGCGAATATGTACAGCTGTTCGAGCCGCAGGCATCGATCGTTGAGCAAGAAGGCAAGGGCTATGTCGTTGCATCGTTCGGCGTAGAGAGCGGTCATCTGCCATATACCGTCTTCATGACGAAATCGAGTTACATCGAGAAGAACAAGGATGTTGTACAAAAGTTTACGAATGCCATTCACCGCGCGCAGCTGTGGGTAGCGGAGCATTCGGCTGAAGAAATCGCCGATGTCGTACTGCCATACTTCGAGAACACAGATCGCGCCATTGCGATCAGCTCGATTGACCGCTATAAACAGCAAGGCTCCTATGCATCCGATCCAATTGTCGATGAGACGGAATGGAACAATCTGCTCGACGTGATGACCTCGGCAGGAGAACTGAAGGAACGCGCTCCGTACGATAAGCTCGTCACGACGACTTACGCAGATGAAGCAATCAAGTCAGTCAAATAGCAAAACAATGAGGGGGCGGAGGGGATGCCGGACATTGGCAAGCTTCGTCTGCACAACGTCACACATGTATATGTGAACGATGGCGGCGCATCACTCGCCATCGATTCGTTCAACCTGTCCGTAGGCCAAGGCGAATTCGTTAGTCTGGTCGGTCCGAGCGGCTGCGGCAAGACAACCGTCCTGCATCTGATCGCAGGGCTGCTGCGGCCGACGAGAGGGGAAGTCACCATAGGCGGCGCTCCTGTGAAGGGGCCCTCCGCTTCCGTTGGCTATATGCTGCAGCAGGATTATTTGTTCCCTTGGCGCAACATTCAAGACAATGCCGCGATTGGGCTGGCCATTAACGGGAAACTCACGGCAGCTGCGAGGAGCCGGGTTCGCGGACTGCTGCAGGAGCTTGAGCTTAGCGGAACCGAGCTGCGCTATCCGCATGAACTATCCGGCGGAATGCGGCAGCGTGTCGCCCTTGCGCGCACGCTTGCAACCGAGCCGGACGTCATGCTGCTGGATGAACCGTTCTCGGCGCTCGACATGCACATCAAGCTGCAGCTGGAAGATTTGGTTTGGGATACGATACGCCGTCGTGGTCAGACAGCTGTGCTTGTGACGCATGATTTGGCCGAGGCAGCCGCGATGAGCGACCGCATTATTGTGCTGGGACGTAATCCTGGACGAATTCGGCTTGTGCTTGAGGTACCGGAGGAGCTTCAGCGCACGTCACCGATGGAGGCACGACGTCATCCGTCGTTTCAGCCGCTGTTCGACCGATTATGGGAAGAGATGGACGTGGAAGAAGCGGCGGCATCGTCAGTCGATGTCCGGAAGGAGTGAGGCGGTCATCATGACGAGGAAGTCTAACACAATGTCACAGGAGACGAATGCGGAATGGCTGACAGCACTTTATTCGTCGCATAAAACCCGCTCCAGGCGGCGGACGATCGCTGTCATGCTCGTTAGAGCCGTTATTCTTATCATGTTCGTCGGTTTATGGGAAACAGCAGGGCGGAATAAGTGGATTGATCCGCTATTATTCAGCTTCCCGTCCCGAATCGGCCATTTATTGCTCGATATGATACGGGACGGATCGATATGGTCTCACGTAGGCATGACAGTGGGAGAGACGGTCGTTGGCTTTGCGCTTGGTACATTGATAGGCACGCTTATGGCTGCGCTGCTCTGGTGGTTTCCTTTTGTCTCGCGCGTGCTCGATCCTTATCTTGTCGTGTTGAATAGCATGCCGAAAGTCGCGCTTGGCCCGATCTTCATCGTGGCGTTGGGCCCTGGATTTACGTCGATCGTAGTAACGACGTTGTCTGTCACGGTCATTATTACGACGCTTAACATATATAACCAATTCCGGGAAGTGGAAGAGGGGCTGGTGAAGGTCGTTCGTCTGTTCGGCGCATCGCGGCTGCAGACGTTCTGGTACGTCATCATTCCCGCCTCCTTCCCCGTCATCATCTCTACGCTGAAGGTCAATGTTGGTCTATCTTGGGTTGGCGTTATGGTTGGTGAATTTCTTGTTGCAAAGCTTGGCCTCGGTTACCTCATTATCTACGGCTTCCAAGTGTTTAACTTCACGCTTGTGCTGGCAAGTCTTGTGATTATTGCGATCGTTGCTACGGTCATGTATCAGCTTGTCACAATGCTGGAGCGCAGGTTGACGAGCGGTAGGCGCGGGCGGTAGGATAGGAGGAAAATAGAGGGTGGTAAGGCAATGGGTATTCGTGTCGTGAAGACAGCGCTGGCCGCATTGGCTGCGATTTATACAGCTGCATATTTGGAGCTTAGCCCGCCCTTATCGGCGGGCATTCTTGCGATCTTAGGCGTTGAAGTTACCCGCATGCGCGGCGTGCGTGTGCCACTCATCCGATTCGTCGCCTCCGTATTGGGACTTTTTCTAGCTTCTATTCTATTCGTGACGCTTGGGTTTCATATTTGGGTAGTCGCATTGTTCATTATGCTGACGTTTCCGATTCTGACACGGTTTTCTTTGAAGGAAGGCATTGTCACTTCGTCCGTTATCGTCTTCCATGTCTTCGGTGCTGGCGAAGTAACGACGTCGCTTATTGGCAACGAAATTATGCTGCTGCTGACCGGTCTTGGCTGGGCAACCGTTATTAACCTCATCTACATGCCGACAGAAGAGAAGCGGTTGATACAGCTTCGCGCGGAAACGGAGCAGGCATTTGCTCGTATTTTCATGCATATGGCAATGACACTGCGAACGCCTGCATACGTATGGAACGGGAATGAGCTGCTGGACGCGCATCAAGCGATCAAGCTTGGCGCGGCACGAGCGACCGTTGGCCGAGAGAATAGGTTCGGACTCGGCGAGCAGTATTGGGAAGTATATTTCCGCATGCGGAAGGAGCAGCTGGATTCGATCCAGCATATGCTCGTCCTGCTTGCTTTCGTCTATGAGTCGGTGCCGCAGGGCGAGCAGATCGCAGAGGTGCTTGAGGGGCTTGTAGACGATGTAAAGAGTGATGTATACGTTGGGGAAGCTGAACGAAGGCTGACTCGGTTAAGAGAAGATTTTCGCGCGATGGAGCTGCCTAGGACAAGACAAGAGTTTGAGGTTCGGGCCTCGCTGCTTGAGCTGTGCCGAGAGCTCGACCGTTACTTGATTGCAGCGAAGCAGATGAAGAAGAAGAAGGTTGATGCTGCGCTGTCTTAGCATTGACCGAAGCAGACAGCTGCTCGTCTGACCCAGCTGTATTTATCGATAAGATGGAACCATGTACCTTAGGGTGCATGGTTCTTTTAGGTTGAAAACCATTTATCGTAAGGTTGCAGCTGGAATAAGGTGGGATATAGTTGAATTATCGCGTTATACCACTTAGGTAGGGATTTTATCACTCTCATGTGAATGTCGATAGGAGGTCATACCAAGATGAATCAAGCCCTTTATTCTCATGCCTTGTTTTTTGATCCGCTGGACCGAAAGGTCGAATGGTCGAAGATTGACCGCCATTTGAATCGTATTCCTTATGCGTTGGAAGAGAAAGGGGCTCAGGCGCTCGAGAACGGCGGAATCCGATTTCATTTCTACGCACCTTCGGCTAATGCAGTGAAGGTAGCGGGGTTAATGGGCCGAGAATATGAAATGCATCGAAGAGACGATGGGTATTGGACGGTTGATGTGGACGATATTCCGTCCGGCTTCCATTATCATCATTACGTAGTGGATGGCGTCTCTACGACGAACCCGTTAACCGCTTACGGATATGGAGGCTTTCAGCCTGTCAATTTCCTGGAGGTGCCGGACCCTTCATTTGATGCTTATTTGCTGCGTCAGGTCCCTCATGGATCGATTCGCATGGAGCACTACGAGTCCAAGGTTACAGGTAGAACGCGCTGCTGCTGGGTGTATACGCCGCCAGGCTATGATTCGAATGTGCAGCGGCACTATCCCGTACTATATTTGCAGCATGGTGGAGGAGAGAACGAAACCGGCTGGATCTGGCAGGGTAAAATCAACTACTTGATTGACAACCTGCTTGCAGAGGGCAAGTGCAAGGAAATGATTGTTGTTATGAACAGCGGCTATGCGTTTATTGAGGATGAGATGAGCGATTTTCTGCCAGGTGATTTTGACAGCGTTCTCATTCAGGACTGTATTCCTTTTATTGAGCGGCAATTTCGCGTGTTGACTGACCGTGAATCGCGGGCGATGGCAGGGCTGTCGATGGGGTCCTACCAGACGCTTCACACGGCATTCAAGCACTTGGATTTGTTTGCCTGGATCGGATTGTTTAGCGGCAGTATGGAGTATAAGGGAAATGGCCTGTTCGATCACCGGGAACGTTTCGCTGATGTCGAAGCTTTCAATTCACAGGTGAAACTGCTGTTTCTAGCAATGGGAGAGCAGGAGGGCGGCTATGAACCGATCCTGAAGCAATATGAGGAGCTTCAGTCGTTAGGTGTAGCTTGCATGTTGTACACTTGCCCGGGCTATCATGATTGGACGGTATGGCGCAAGAGCGCGTTCGAGCTGCTGCAGCGTTTGTTTCAAGCATAAAGGGCAGATGGAATAGGTGAGGATATGCCTTTGAAGCGAATATACGGAGTGATGGCAGCAGCAATCATCATGATTATAGGAGTGATCGTCGGGATGAAATGGAATGAAGATTTGGACAGGCTGCAGGAACAGGAGCCTTCCCGAACCGAACAAGATGTCAAACATCAGGAGGTTGATGCCGCTCTGGCGGAAAAGGACAGCAGCAATGCCGTGGATGTAAGTGCTTCCGGGTCAGTTGATAACCGTGTTGAACCATCAATCTCGACTGATGTCTCGGCTGCCGAACCGCAAAGCGTCGTTCAAGATGCGCCGGCATCCATCATTACGCTTCCGCCGGCAGGCTATGATCAACAGCGGAACGATATTGCGCATGGGACAATCGAGACGGTGGAGTATGATTCGAAGACGGTCGGCAATAAGCGTAAAATGCTCATGTACACACCACCCGGCTATAACGAGAATGAGACCTATAATGTACTCTATTTGCTGCATGGCATTGGAGGAGACGAGGAAGAGTGGCATCGTAATGGGCACCCGGAGGTCATTCTTGACAATCTGATCGCTGAGGGCAAGCTGAAGCCGATGATCGTCGTGCTGCCGAATGGACGAGCGATGCCTAACGATCGGGCAGAAGGGGATATCTTCGCTGCGGATAAAGTGAAAGCATTTGAAGTGTTCGAGGATGATCTGATCAAGGATCTTATTCCATTCATTGAATCGCATTATTCGGTCGCGACGAAGCGGGAGAACCGTGCGCTCGCAGGGCTCTCGATGGGCGGAGGACAGTCGCTTAACATCGGATTAGCCCATCTGGATAAATTCGCGTGGATCGGGGCGTTCTCCGCAGCGCCGAACACGAAGTCGCCAGAGCTGCTTGTGCCTGACGCTGAGTACGAAGCGAAGCAGCTGAAGCTTCTATGGATGCTGTGCGGCGATCATGATGATCTGCTGTTTGTTAGCCAACGGACGGAAGCATATTTGAAGGAGAAGAATATTCCACATACCTCGTATGATTATGCTAACGGATGGCACGATTGGCCGGTGTGGAAGACGGGCTTGTACTATTTTGCCCAACTGATCTTCCAATAGAAGATTCCTTGCGAGCCTCGATTAGCCGTACATAGGATGAGATTGCTGCGCATATAGATGATACCAGAAGGACGGTTCTCAACAGACTAGGCGTGGTGTTCGCGGGCGTTAGCGGATACGGTGGCTAATCTCTGAATGTAGCAGTCTCGCGAGGCGCAGGTGCCGTGAAATTAAATGGGTGAAGTCCCGCTCGTTTAATCAACAAAAGCCTATGTCCTGCATACACTTTAAGTGAATGATTGTATGGAGGAGGTTATAATCGATGGCACTTGCAGATAAACAGCTTCAATACAGAGAGATTATTACGAAAGCTGTCTGCGGCAAAGGTCGTAAGTTTTCCACCGTATCCCATACCGTGACTCCGCCTCATAATCCCACGAGCATTCTCGGCGCGTGGATCATCAACCACCAATATGAAGCGGTTCGATCGGGCGACGGTATCGAGGTCATTGGTACTTACGATATTAACATTTGGTATTCTTACAGCAAAAACTCGCAAACCGAGGTTGCGAAGGAAACGGTCTCTTACGTGGAGAACATTCCTCTGTCTTATGTAGACCCGAAGCATCGTGCTACGACAGAGGAAGTGTCGGCAGATGCAACGCAGGAGCCGAACTGCATCGAGGCGAATATTTCGTCGAACGGTTCGGGCGTAATCATTCGGGTTGAGCGTGAATTTGCTGTAGAAATGATTGCCGAGACGAAAGTTACGGTTGCCTGCATCCCAGGCGGCATCGAAGATTACGGTAAAGATCTGGAGTATTCGCTCGGCGATGACGGCGACTTCGAAGATCTGGATCCGGATCTGCTCGATGATGAAGTGTAAGCTGTCTTCAGGGGACAGTTTACATTAGGATATGCGCCGGATGCGGCGAATACGAGGGCGCCAGCCCTCTTTTTGTTTTTTTGGGCAAAGGTTGGGAAAAGGGGGCGAGGATCGTGTCGGCAGAGAAGCTGCAGCATACATGCGTACGGCTGTGGGACGATCGGCTGGATTCTTCGGATTCCGTGCAAATGAATGCCCATGATGCACTGCTGGTTGTGAGTGGAGCGCCTCGCGTGAATAACAGCGTGAAGCCTAGCAACACTCGGCTAGCAGATACGGTATGGACGCTTCTTGCCCCTGGCGCTTCCCAAGCTCGAATGGATCAGGCAGAGGTTGCCCGTCGCTGGTCGCGGGCAGGATTGTTTCGACATGCGCCGATAGTCGATCTAGGGTCTACGGATCGGCGTGAATCTGTCAGGGAGGCGCTGCGCGATGGATGGCGTGTGTACGCTGTCTCGGTGTTTCATCTCGAGGTCATTGAGTTGGACCGCATCATGTCACAGGGCAATGGGACGAAGGCTGTTGGTATGACGCAGACATCTACTGATCGGATGATCAGTGGCGCTGAGTTGATCAAACAATTGGGAGCGGACCCGGCCCTGCGCCGAGTTGCTCGAGCAGCGGTTCGAGCGCTATATTCGCTTGGGCTGGATCTTGGGATTGCGATTGTAGCGATTGATGGCGATGGGAGAACAGCTGCGTTAGATATGAAGCAGGTACCGTCATTTCGCGAGGGTGATGGTTCAATCTGGGGCGATGTGTTGGGAAGGTTTCAGTCGATGTATGAGAGCTCGCTGCCTAATGCGTCAGGAAAGCCTATTAAGTCTATTCGGATTGGCGCAGACCCAGAATTCGTACTGGTTAAACCTAATGGCCGGATCGCGTCTGCGGACCGGTTCTTTGGCGTTGGCGGCGGTGCTGGGGCTGATGCGCTGCTTATTGGCCAGCGCCTTGCGTATCCGATTGGCGAGCTTCGCCCGGATCCTGCTGGTACGCCGTCCGAGCTTGCTGTGAATGTTCGCCGTCAGCTCATACGTGCCGATGCGAAGGTGGATGATGATTCGCTTCAATGGTTGGCGGGGGCGATGCCGATTGGTGGGATTGCGCTCGGCGGGCATATTCATCTAAGCGGCGTTCTGCTTACGAGCCGTCTGCTCCGGCAGCTGGATCGCTATGTGGCGCTGCCTATTGCGATGATCGAGTCCGACAGCGGACGGCGGCCGCGGTATGGCATGCTGGGCGATTACCGACATCAATCGCATGGCGGCTTCGAATACCGGACGCTGCCCAGCTGGCTGGTCTCGCCGGCAGCAGCGAAAGCCGCATTCGCGCTTGCGCTGCTGTGCGCGCATGATACATGGTCGCTGCCTGCCCCGCCGCTGCTGCCAGAGCAGGTGGAGGAAGCTTTCTATCGCGGAGACCGCCACATGCTCGTTCGGGAGCTTGACAGTATTGCCGCCGAGCTGGTCGAAGCGCCGTCCTATGCGGCGTACGCTCGCTGGATAGAGCCGCTGTTTGCAGCGGCACGCCAAGGCGCCGTATGGGACGCCACTGCCGACTTCCGCCGCAAATGGCGCGTCGGGCCTTACGCGGCATCTCCTTCCAGCGGCGGTGTTAAGTCGCAATAGGGTTGTAATTAGGAGCGGTAGAACCACTCTTAAACGGTGCGCTGTATGCGAATGCGCCGAATAAGAGCGGTTCAGCCGCTCTTATTGCCGTCCCGTCGGGGGAGAATCGTCGCAGCCACACAAATAGGAGCGGTAGAACCACTCTTAAACGGTGCGCTGTATGCGAATGCGTCGAATAAGAGCGGCACAACCGCTCATATTGCCGTCCCGTCGGGGGAGAATCGTCGCAGCCACACAAATAGAAGCGGTATAACCACTCTTAAACGGTGCGCTGTATGCGAATGCGTCGAATAAGAGCGGTTCAGCCGCTCTTAGTGTTGTCTCAGCGGGGTAGAATCGTCGCAGCCGCGTAAATAGAAGCGGTAGAACCACTCTTAAACGGTGCGCTGTATGCGAATGTGTCGAATAAGAGCGGTTCAGGAGGTTCGCCTCAAGTGCGTTTCTCAACACATCTAGCGAAGCCTTATAGCATGCTTGCTAACGATATAGGCATGGATACGCTGTCCACGCGTAAGTGGCGTAATCATCCCTTTCTGACAAAGTGATCGCAGCAACCTGCCAGCACTTTCGCGTCTTATGCTGAATTCACGGACAATATCGGAGGCGCGTATAGCAGCATTCTGATACAGCGCGAAATCGATAATTTGCCGTTCACGGCTTGTAAGCGATTCAGTCGCATGATTTTGACCGTACCACTGCCCAAGCATGCTTCGAAGAAATCGTACGCATCGCTCTGGACGCTGCTCGATATCAGAGACGGAGAAACGAAATAGTTTCCAGCCATCTAATATAAGATGGTTTTGCCTCATCAGATTGTCACCAAATTGGTAGCGATCTATATTTTTAAGGTGTGGACCATAACCATCGATTTCTAATGCAATACGAAAAGGAGCCCGAATGTACGCAAAATCGATAAATCGGTCCTTGTCGCCATCGTCGATGATCAGATATTCGGGTATTAGATGGTCAAAGGAACCGACAACTGGCCACCAGATAGTAGAAAGAAACAGCTTTTCACCATAACCGTGTCCGGATGTTAATCTCCTCAACGCTTCCCCTGAACGTTATTCCCGTTGCATAGCTAGCCAGTCCGTATAAGCGATTTCAAACCATTTATCCTCCGCAATCCCGCTTTTCATTAAACAGTTCCTCCTCCTAAAGGACAACAAAAAAGCGCCTGTCACGGAGTCGAAAGAATCGTTCCATGAAACAGGCGCATGCTTTGCGTCTTCACTCATTTTATTATCGACTATTATATAACTTCATCATTTTCATGTACAGCACAGTCACACGCACGAGCCAAAGTCATATTTAAGTTACGTTCAGGATCGAAGTTTTCGGCCTGTCGAGCGAATTGACTAGGTTTCATGCTATAATGAAGGATAGTGTTCACACCTAACAATTCGTACGGAGGGGCATTCATGACACCAACTTATACCCCCATGATGATGCAATATCTCGCCATCAAGGAGCAGGCGAAGGATGCTTTCCTGCTGTTCCGACTAGGCGATTTCTATGAAATGTTCTTTGAAGACGCGATTCTCGCCTCACGCGAGCTCGAAATAACGCTGACCGGCAGGGAAGCCGGCGGTCCAGAACGTGTGCCGATGTGCGGCGTTCCATACCATTCCGCAGAGAATTACATTGCTCGACTGATCGAAAAAGGCTACAAGGTCGCCATCTGCGAGCAGGTCGAGGACCCGTCCGCAGCCAAAGGCGTCGTTCGCCGCGAGATCGTTCGCGTCGTTACGCCTGGTACCGTGATGGAGTCCAAGTCGCTCGCGGACAAAGCGAACAACTTCATCGTCGGCATAGCCTCCGTCGAAGGACGGATCGGCTTTGCTGCGTGCGATCTCTCTACTGGCGAGCTGTATGTGACCTCGTTCGCAGCGGCAGGCGGACTCGAAGCGCTGCTGGATGAGATCAACGTCTATCATCCTGCCGAGATTGTCGGCGATGAAGCGCTGCTGGAGCGGCTTAAACCATACGCGGCAGCCTGGGCACGCCCGGTTGTTCTCACGCCACGCGAGCCAATGCCGCAAGCGGGTGTCGCCGAGCAGTTCGGCGAGGAGCCGCTGCAAGGACTTAACGAAGAACGACTGCGCACCATCGCAACGCTGACCGGCTATCTGGCTGACACGCAGAAGCGATCATTCAGCCATGTGCGGACGATTCGTCCCTATGAGCCCAATCAATATATGATCCTCGACCCTTTCACACGCCGCAATCTCGAGTTGACGGAGACGGTGCGCGACCGCAGCAAGAAGGGGACGCTGCTCTGGCTGCTGGACCGGACGATGACATCGATGGGTGCTCGTCTGCTTCGTCGCTGGGTGGACAAGCCGCTCTTGAGTGTCGCTGCGATCGAAGAACGGTTATCTGCCGTTGCAGCGCTGCATCGGGACCTTATCATCCGCGACGATATGCGCCGCGAGCTGTCCGAGATTTATGACCTGGAACGGCTTGTTGGACGCGTTGCCTTCGGAAGTGCGAACGGCCGCGATCTGAACGCGCTGAAGTCTTCGCTCCGCCGTGTGCCTGCTCTAGCTGAATTGTGCGCGAGCTCAGGCGACGCAACGCTGCGCGCCTTGTTCGCTGATATTGATGACTGCGCTGACTTAGCAGACACCATTGAAACAGTCGTCGTTGACGATCCGCCCGTATCGGTACGCGAGGGCGGACTCATTCGTGCCGGATATGACGAATATTTAGATAAGCTCCGTGAGGCAAGCACGGACGGCAAGCGATGGCTGGCTGATCTGGAGCGTTCCGAGCGTGAAGCGACCGGTATCAAATCGCTCAAGATCGGCTACAACAAAGTGTTCGGCTACTATCTCGAAATTTCCAAAGCGAACCTGGCGGGTCTGCCGGAAGGCCGCTACGAGCGGAAGCAGACGCTTGCAAATGCAGAACGGTTCGTTACGCCGGAGCTCAAGGAGAAGGAGCGCCTCATTCTTGAAGCGGAAGAGAAGATGGTCGACCTCGAATATGAGCGGTTCGTCGAGCTGCGTGAGCATCTGTCAGGACAGCTTCATCGTCTGCAAAAGCTTGCCGAGCGCATTGCAGCGCTCGACGCGTTCCAATCGCTCGCTACCGTAAGCGCCGAGCGCCGCTTCGTCCGTCCGACGGTAACGGATGGCTATGACCTCGTCGTTGAGGATGGCCGTCACCCCGTCGTGGAGGCGCTGATGGATGGCATTCCGTTCATTACGAACGGAACGAAGCTTGCGAAGGACAGCCAGTCGATGCTGCTTATTACCGGCCCGAACATGGCCGGCAAGAGTACCTACATGCGCCAGGTTGCGCTGTTGTGCGTCATGGCGCAGATCGGCTGTTTCGTACCAGCGAAATCAGCAGTGCTTCCGCTCGTCGACCGGATCTTTACCCGTATCGGTGCAGCCGATGACCTCGCGGGTGGCCAGAGTACGTTCATGGTCGAGATGAAAGACATTCAAGTGATGACCGATAAAGCTACAGAGAGAAGTCTGGTCATTATAGACGAGCTTGGCCGAGGTACTTCGACGAACGAGGGCATGGCGATCGCGCAGGCGGTTATCGAATATGTGCACGACAAGATCAGATGCAAAGCGCTGGTGTCGACGCATTTTCACGAGCTGGCGCATCTTGAAGAATCGCTGCCGCTCCTATCGAACGCGTGCATGGCCGTTCGTGAGGACGGAGATGACGTTACGTTCCTGCGGAAGCTTGTACCGGGTGCGGCAAGCTCCAGCTACGGCATCTACTGTGCGCAATTAGCGGGACTTCCCGAGACGATCATTGGACGAGCTTATGCGCTGCTGGATGAGGAGGATGCACCGGCATCAGTCATTAAGAAGCCAATGCCTCAAACGAATCACCCGACAGGCCGTGTGGCAGATCAGCAAGCAGGCTACAATGCCATTACCGAATCGCAGTCGGCTGTTGCAGCTGCGCAGGTCGTAGAAGCGGAGGTCATTAGCCAGCCGCAAACCAGCGACGTTGTACAGCTATCGATTTTCGGCGAGGTGCCTGCTGAGAGCGCCGTTAATAACGTACAGGAGCAGTCCAAGAAGAAGCTGTCGCCGAAGGCAGAGCTCGTAGCCGACAAGCTGAAGAAGCTGGATGTGCTCAATATGACGCCGATGCAGGCGCTGCAATGGCTGAACGAGATGAAGATGAAACTGACGGATTAATCGATCATTCATCATCAATCAACAGGAGAGAGGAGTGCAGGAATGACTACTATACGTGTACTGGACGAACAGTTAGCGAACCAGATCGCTGCCGGCGAAGTGGTCGAGCGGCCAGCCTCGGTTGTGAAGGAGCTTGTTGAGAACGCAGTGGATGCAGGCGCGACTACGATTGACCTGACCATAGAAGAGGGTGGGCTTAATCTCATCCGCGTCATCGACAACGGCTCAGGCATTCAGCCGGAAGAAGTAGAGCTTGCGTTTCAGCGGCATGCAACAAGCAAGCTGCTGACCAGCTCGGATCTATTCCGCATTGCGAGTCTAGGCTTTCGCGGAGAAGCGCTTCCGAGTATCGCTGCTGTGTCCCGCGTCGAGTGCATCTCCTCGCCTGCTTCAGACGGATTAGGTTATCGGCTTGTCATTGAAGGCGGCACGATTAAGCAGCAGGGATCGGTAAACGCTCAGCAAGGGACAGAAATGTCCGTGCGGGACCTGTTTTACAACACGCCAGCGCGTTTAAAGTATATGAAGTCGATACAGACGGAGCTGGGCCATATTAGCGATTATATGAACCGTATCGCATTGGCTCATCCCGGCATTGCGTTCACGCTTCGTCACAATGGCAACGAGCTGCTGCGTACGCCAGGCACCGGCGATCGTCTACAGGTCATCGCTGCTGTCTATGGGACAAGCGCAGCAAAGGCGATGTATCCGATTTCGGCGGAGACGCCGGACTATACGCTGAATGGCTATATCTCGAAGCCTGAGCTGACGCGTGCCAACCGGAATGCGATTACAATCGTTGTCAATGGCCGCTATATTCGCAGCTTCCTCGTAAATCAGGCGCTGCTGCAAGGGTATCATACCTTGCTGCCAATTAATCGATATCCGATCGTTGCGCTTGAGATCGGCATGCATCCTTCGCTGCTGGATGTCAACGTCCATCCTTCGAAGATGGAAGTAAGGTTCAGCAAAGAACCGGAGCTCAGAGCTTTAATCGAAGAAGCGGTGCGCAAGGTGCTCGGTCGTGACCGCTATATTCCGGAGCCGGCAGCGGATAAAGACGAACGCTCGAAGCCTGTTTATGTACAGGAGCGAATTGCGTTTCATCGCCCCGAGCCCGGATTCCCAAGCGCAGCGAGCACTTCTTCAACGACCCAGTCGAAGAGCACGGAGGGCGGATTGTTTGCAGGAAGATCGAATCCTTCTCCGTTCTCGAACTCGAACGTTCAGTCTGATCGATCGACAACACCGAAACGACCTTCTGAAGGATGGAGAAACAGCGCTCCGATTTTTCCGGAACGGCGGGAGCATGTACCGCAAGATGCAACGGAGCGGCTGTATGCACCGGGTTCGAAGACAAGTGCTGCGATACGTGAATCATTGTCTACGACTGATGATGATGATTTCTATGCGCCAGCGCCCAGCGAACCCATTGTAGAGAACTCGGCAGCTGCAGTCCAAGCCGAGGAAGCGGAAGCTGATCCTGTGTTAAGCGCGCAGCAGGCGGCCGCGGCCTCCAGTGCTGCGTCGATGCAGCCTAGCACCGAGAAGGATTCAGAAGTGACGTTTCAGCGTGACCCGGATGCGCCTCCATTTCCCGAGCTGTCGTGGATTGGCCAGCTGCATGGTACTTATCTGATCGCTCAGAGTGAGGATGGTTTGTACATGATCGACCAGCATGCAGCGCATGAACGGATCAACTATGAATATTATGTTGAGAAGTTCGGTCGTCCGCAGCAAGCTTCACAGCCGCTTCTCATTCCAATAACGCTTGAATTGACTGCTGGCGAAGCCATCCAGCTGCAGGACAAGCTGGAGCTGCTGCGAGAGGTAGGCTTAGAACTGGAGCCGTTCGGGGCGAAGACGTTTCTCGTCCGCTCACATCCGGAATGGCTGCCGGCTGGCGATGAGCAATCGATTATAGAAGAAATGATTGAATGGGTGCTGCAGGAGAAACGCAACGTCGATATTCAGAAGCTCCGAGAGAAATCGGCTATCATGTGTTCTTGTAAAGCGTCGATCAAAGCGAACCAGCGGCTGACGCGTGAGGAGAGCGAAGTGCTGCTTGCACGTCTTAGTGCATGCGCCCAGCCTTACACTTGTCCACATGGTCGTCCGATCGTGGTGCATATTTCGACCTATCAATTGGAAAAAATGTTCAAACGGGTGATGTCATGATCGTAACAACAGCTGTGAAGCCTTCTGAACAGACGATGGCGAAGGCTAGAGCGCTCGCCGAGGAGCTGTCGGGACGTTTTCAGCTGCGCCGCGGGCAGACGCTGAGCCAGCTAATGACAGCAGGCAAAGATGATCAACTGCTCGTCGTGCTTGATAACGAGGTTCGATACTATACAGGCTCAACATCAGAACAGCCGCTTTATTATCATCCAAGCATGGCGTTCGTTCGTGTGAAGCGACTGCTGCGCGGAGAACGTGATCCGCTGATTGATCTATCTGGCTGTGAGCCAGGTGACAGCGTTGTCGACTGTACCGCTGGACTGGCAGCCGATTCGCTCGTGTTCTCCGTTGCTGTTGGCGCTGAAGGCTCCATTACTGCACTCGAGAGTGAGCCCGTGCTGCATGCCGTCGTTCGCGAAGGGCTTCACCATTACGAATCCGGCTTAGTGGAAGTCGATGAAGCGATGCGCCGCATTAAGCTAGTGCGGTCGAATCATACGGACTATTTGGCAAGCTTGCCGGACAAAAGCGTCGATATCGTCTATTTTGATCCGATGTTTGAGGAAGCCATTGAAGAGTCAAGCGCAATTGGGCCGCTTCGCAGCCTCGCCAATCACGGCAGATTATCCGAATCGGCTGTACAGGAAGCCGTTCGCATTGCGCGCAAATGCGTAATGCTGAAGGAACAGAAGGGCAGCAGCGAGTTCGAGCGGCTCGGTTTTATCCGATGCAAGACGAAGAAAACATCGAAAATTACGTACGGAGTGATCGCAATTGACCGAGCAACATGATGCCCTTGCAAGTAACCATCCGCACCACGAAGAGCAAGCCAAGCCGAAGCTGCTCGTGCTGATCGGACCAACAGCAGTTGGCAAGACACAGCTAAGCTTGGACATCGCGAGGGCTTACAATTGCGAGATCATTTCGGGTGACTCGATGCAGGTGTATCGCAGCATGGATATCGGAACGGCCAAGATTATGCCGGAGGAACGCCAGGGTATCGTCCATCATTTGATTGATATCCGTGAGCCAGAGGAGTCTTATTCCTCGGCGGATTTTCAAGTGGAGTGCCGCAGGCTCATCGCCGAGATCACATCACGCGGCAAGCTCCCATTCATCGTTGGCGGAACCGGTCTTTACATTGAGTCGGTCTGCTATGCTTATGAATTCGCTGAGAATGGTTCCGATCCGGAATTTCGTCTTGCGATGGAACAGTACGCTGACGAGCAAGGAGCCGAGGCGCTTCACGCGAAGCTTGTGGAGGTCGATCCGGCGTCTGCTGCAAGACTTCATCCGAATGATCGGCGTCGTATCATTCGGGCTCTTGAGATTTACAAGCTGACTGGCGAACGAATGTCAGAGCAGCTAAGCCGGCAGACGAAGACTTCGCCTTACGAGCTCTGCATCATCGGACTAGAGATGGATCGGCAGAAGCTGTATAATCGGATTAATCAGCGGATCGATCTGATGATGGAGCAGGGACTGGAGGAAGAGGCAAGGCGTATTATTGCGAGAGGCATTCCTTCGGATGCCGTCTCCATGCAAGGGCTTGGCTACAAAGAGTTTATTCCGTATTTTGCAGGACACTGCTCATTAGAAGAGGCGGTTGAGACGCTCAAACGAGATACGAGACGGTTCGCGAAGCGGCAGTTGTCTTGGTTCCGACACATGAAGGATATTGACTGGGTCGATGCCGAACTAAATTTATACAACAAATTGCAGGCAGTTCATGGTATAATAGCAGGAAAGTTCTCGCTCAGTCTTGAATATATTTCTAATCAATCTTTTTCGACGGGGGTAACGGCCAATGAATAAAACCATCAACATTCAAGATACGTTTCTAAACCAGCTGCGCAAGGACAGCATCCCGGTTACGGTTTACCTGACCAACGGCTTCCAAATTCGCGGCGTTATTAAAGCATTCGATAACTTCACGATCATTATTGATAGCGAAGGCCGTCAACAAATGGTTTACAAGCACGCGATCTCGACGTTTACCCCTCAGCGCAACGTTTCTCTAATGCAAGATCACTCGAACGATCACTAATCGGCTGTGAGGCCGATAGCAACTTTCAGCCGACCCGACGCGTTTAACTTAATAGCGGAATGATCAGCCGACAACCCGCTCATCCGAGTGGGTTGTTCTTTTCATTTGCGGGTAAAGATAGGTATAGAGATAATGTTTCATTGTATAGGAGGGAGTTCATCCGTATGACGGATCAACCACGAACAAGGCAGAAGAAAGCGTCAAGCAGGAAAGGTAAGAAGAGGCTGTCCCCGAAGAAAGTTATGATCATTTTGTTCTTTACAGCTGCATTAGCTGTCGTGTGCGGCATCATCGGCTACTTATTCATTATACTGAATGGAGAACGGATACTAGCTGCGAATCAGGATAAGCTCATTATTCCGGAAGCCTCTATCGTATACGATAAGGACAATAACGAGATCGCCTCGTTGTACAAGCCGAATGACGCCCGCGAGAACGTCGATTTAACTGAAATTCCAGAGCTGCTCCGCAATGCTTTCATCGCGACCGAGGATCAACGGTTCTATCAGCACTCAGGCATTGATTATTTCTCACTCGGACGCGCAGTTGTGAAAGACATTGTCGCTAGAAGCAAGGTTGAAGGCGGCAGTACCATTACGCAGCAGTTGGCTAAAAATATTTTCTTGACGGCTGACAAGACGTTCTTCCGTAAAGCAACTGAAGCATCCATCGCCATGGCGCTTGAGAACAACATGACGAAGGATCAAATTCTAGAGATGTACTTGAACCGTATTTACTTCGGCAAAGGTGTATCCGGCATTAAGCAGGCTTCGGAATATTATTTCGGCGTCGAGCCTAAAGATCTGAAACTGTGGCAGATGGCAACGCTTGCGGGCATGCCCAAAGCGCCGAACCGCTACAATCCAATTAATGATCCTGAAGCGTCGCAGACACGCCGTCAGGTGGTGTTGAAGCTTATGTTTGAACAAGGCTACATCACCGAAGAACAGAAGAAAGAAGCAGGAGCGGTAGTTTATGATCCTTCTAAGATGCTGAATGAGAAGGCGAACCCGCAGCTGTATCCTGCATTCGTCGATTATGTAATTGAGGAAGCGGTTGAGGCAAGCGGTATCAGTGAAGAAGAGCTGCGGGTCGGTGGTTACAAAATTTATACGACGCTCAATCCGACTGCGCAGCAGGTCGTAGAGAAGGAGTTCGCCAACGACGACAACTTCGAGCAAAGCGAAGACGACGTGAAGGTTCAAGGCTCCATGATCATTATGGATCACCGCAATGGCGAGATCCAAGCGATCGCAGGCGGCCGCGACTATCAGAAGAAGACGTGGAACCGTGTAACAAAGGCTAGACAGCCAGGTTCTTCGTTTAAGCCGATTTCGTCCTATGGTCCGGCACTTGAGACTGGGGATTTCACGCCGAACTCCACACTGCGTGACGACAAACAATGCTTCGGCAATTACTGTCCATCGGACTCGAACAGAGTCAAATATATCGGTGCAGTCAGCATGAAACAGGCCATAAAAGAATCACGCAACCTGCCTGCGGTATGGCTGCTTAATCAGATCGGCGTAAGCAAAGGTGTTGAGTTCGCGAAACGGTTGGGCTTCGAGCTGACAAACGATGATCGCAACCTCGCGATTGCGCTGGGCGGTCTGACGAATGGCGTATCGCCGCTGCAGATGGCGACTGCATACAGCGTGTTTGCGAATGAAGGTAAAAGTGTAGATCCTCATAGCGTATTGAGAATCGACAACAGTAATGAAGATCCAGTGTATACGTATCGTGCACCGAAGGCTAAGCAGCTGATCAAGCAGTCAACCGCGGAAGGCCTTACAGAAATTATGTCGGGTGTAACGGAGCAAGGCGGAACAGGCACAAGTGCACGTCTCGACCGTCCAGTGGCGGGCAAGACGGGTACAACGCAGCATGGCATCAAAGGTCTTCAATCGAGTGCGAACCGAGATGCATGGTTTGTCGGTTACACGCCTGAATGGACAGCAGCCGTGTGGATGGGTTACGATAAGACAGATGAGAAACATTTGCTGCATAGCAACAGCAGTAAGGCGGCAGCCATGTTCGGCAAGGTCATGACAGCTGCGATGAAGAATGTACCGCGTTCCAGCTTTACGAAGACGACGCCACAAGAGCCAGAGAAGACAACCGATACAGCGCCTGCGCAAGTAACGGGATTGAAAGCGCAATATGATACCGTCTCGAATTCAGTCCAGTTGAGCTGGAATGCAGTTGAAGGGGAAGGCTTGACGTATCGTGTTTATCGCAAAGAATCGGGCGAAGCCGAATTTACCCTTGTTTTCGAGCTTGCGGCTAACACGAATGTAGAAGATATGAGTGCTGCTCCTGGATTGTCTTACCAATATTATGTTGCGGCTTATAACGCAGAGGCTGATCTTGAAGGCACACCATCAGCGGCAGTTGCGCTTGAAATTCCACCTGAGGAGCTGGAGCCAACCGAACCATTTGAGCCGCCGGTTGATCCTCAGCAGCCGGGAGAAGATATTGACAATGAAGGGGATAATGGCAGCGGCGATAACGGGACTGGCAGCAATGGCGATGGTACTGGAGCTGGATCGAACAGCGGGAATGACAGCGGTATGGGCTCGGGGAACGGTTCTGACAACAATGTGAATCAGAACGGAGCCCCGCCAGCTGAAGGCTCAGGCAGCATAGGAGCCGGCACGGGATCGACGCCTAACGACGGAGCAGGCAATGCGGGAGGCGCAGGTCAATCGGAGCCGGCAACGAGTAATGGGCCGCATGATCCAATCGTACCCAATGTCGTAGTTCCGGCACCATAAGAACGCGATGTGCTGGTCCCTCGATATCGGCTCGAATGGGTTAGACGAGAGGTTTGGCTGAATTAGAGGAGAAACGAGGAACAGTCGGATGATGAAGAGGAAGCTCGTGCGTTACAGTATGGTCATGCTGTCCATCCTGCTGCTTGCATTAGCAGCAGTAGGATGCGGCAGCAAGAGCAAGAACGAAAGTGCGATCCAACAGACAGCGTCTGCAAGCGGTGCGGCGACAGTCAAGCAATGGTCCGAAATGCCAGAAATGTCGATAGACCCGAAGAAGTCGTATACCGCAACGTTCCATACGAGCAAAGGGGATTTCAAAATCGAGCTGTTCGCAGATGATGCGCCAACAACAGTTAATAACTTCGTATTCTTGGCGAAACAGAAATTTTTCGAAGGCATAACGTTCCATCGCATTATCGAGACGTTCATGATCCAGACCGGTGATCCGAACGGCAATGGCTCTGGAGGTCCTGGCTATCATATACCGGACGAGCTCGGTTCCGATCATAAGTATGAGGTCGGTACAGTAGCGATGGCCAATGCATTGACGCCAGATTCTGGCGGCAGTCAGTTCTTCATTTGCACAGGGGAAGACGCCATGAATCTTAATCGAACGCCAAACTATACGATCTTCGGTAAAGTTATCGAAGGCATGGACACGGTCATGGCCATTGCAAAGTCACCTGTGGAGTTGGCGTCAAATGGCGAGCCATCGAAGCCTGTGGACAAGATTCTGATTAATTCGATCGACATTGAAGAGATATGAGACAGCAATTGAATAGCTAGCATAAGGGAGGCTGCCAGAGACGTCATTGAAGACGACGACGGCAGTCCCTCTGCTTTTAACGACTACTTTTTAGAGTGGTGCTTGTACAAATGGACAACGGAGCATGGTTTATTTTGTCCGTAAGCTGGTGAAGCATCTTAAGATGTGGTAAGCTTTTTTTAAAGGAAAAATGTAGGAAGTTTGATTGTTTGGAAGGATTTCTCCTGAATGAAATGCACGATGCCGGTATAAGTACGGTATAGTCGTTTCACCTCGCATCTTAACGGAAAGGTACGTTCCGCATGAAACGAAAATTTTCGGACCGAGCAAATTGGCGGCGTATTTTGCGTAAGAGCTATATGTGTCTTGCCATGGATGGCGATGAGTTCAGAGGGCTCGTCACTTTTTATCGGATTCACGAATTACGCGAACCGTTATGGAAGGAATACAATGGCAGACGACTATGCCTTGCGGATCGCGGCTACTTATGGATGCAGCACTTCCCACGTGGTGAACATTTTGTAGTAACGACGATGTTTGACGATAAGGGCAGAGTAGTGCAGTGGTATATTGATGTATGCAAGACCCAGGGAATGACGGAGCAGCAAGTGCCTTGGTTTGACGATCTTTACCTGGACATTGTGGTACTTCCTTCCGGTGAAGTGTTCCTGCTCGATGAAGATGAGCTGGAGGACGCGCTTCGCCAAGGCGAGGTTACGTCCAAGGATGCAGCGATGGCACGCAAGACGGCGGGAAGACTGCTCTCTGCTATTCGCAACGGCCGATTCCGTTACTTTACGCTCAGTCTCAAGCATCGGAAGAGCTTGGCAGAGCGCTCGGGAGAGTTGAGTGAATCGTGAATAAGGCAATCTACAGGCCGCACAAGCTAAGCAGCGGTTCGCGTCGCAGACGCAAACGCAGGCCGCTGCTTATTTTGCTGCGGATTGTCGTTTCTATAGGGGTATTAGGCGTGCTCTGGTGCGCGTATTTACTATGGTTGATCAACAGCTCTAACGCTCCGAAGTCCATTCCGAACAGTGATGCTGCCATTGTGTTAGGTGCTGCGCTTTGGAACGACAAGCCAAGCCCAGGATTAAAGGAACGGCTTGATCGTGCTTATTTGTTGTATCAAGAGGGAAAGGCGGACAAGCTTATTCTAACGGGCGGTTATGATCATAACGGCTCGACATTGACGGAAGCTGAAGGCATGAGAAACTACTTGCTTTCCCTTGGCGTTCCGAAGGAGAAGCTGCTGCTCGAGAAACAAGCAACGAGTACATATGAGAACATGGTGTTCAGCAAAGCAATCATTGACCAAGAGAAGATGAAGTCGATCCTCATCGTTACGCATGACTATCACGCGTCGCGTTCGAAGGAGATCGCGGATTACGTCGGTATTCAAGGTGCAACGATGGTGCCTTTTCATTCGAAGGTGCTGAAGCCCGTCTATAATCAAACGCGTGAGGTGCTGGCTTACACGAAGTGGAAAGCGGACGCCGTGCTCATGCATTTTGGCTGGACTGTGGAGGATGTGTCGATTCCTTTCTTCAATAAATAGTTACTCTGGATTCCCTTGGATAGTTGGAATTCATTCCATATAGATGTCGTCAGATCGTCCGTTTGCATGGAGGGTTAGGTCGGGTAGAAAAGTTTTAGCATACTTTTTGGCTCACCCTCGGAATATGCTTGATATAGCGGCAGCAGCGCGGCGCATGTCCGCGTTATCCATGTATGGCTGCCAGCAGCGACGGGATCGAAGGGACAGGTGATCGAGCGAATGAACAACGGCATAGCTTCAGGGGCGAAGAGCGGCACTCGGCCATCCCGCCAAATTAATGTCGTACTACGAAGCCAAGAGACAGGGACAGCCCCGGCGCCAATAGCGGATAATGAACCATTGCCGATGGTGAAGCCGCTGCCTCCAGGCGATCATTATGCGGAAATTCAACGCGAGCTGGATGTCATGGTCGGTCTAGATAATGTAAAGTCGCTTATTTATGAGATTTATGCCATGCTTCAAATCGCGCATATGCGAAGTGAAGCGGGATTGAATAGTGGCGCGCATGTATACCATATGATATTCAAAGGGAATCCGGGAACGGGCAAGACGACAATTGCTCGGATTGTTGCAAAGCTGCTGCAGAAGATGGGTGTTCTAACGAAAGGTCATCTCATTGAAGTCGAACGTGCGGATCTCGTAGGCGAGTATATTGGGCATACTGCGCAGAAGACACGCGATCTTGTGCGTAAAGCCAGCGGCGGCGTCCTGTTCGTCGATGAAGCCTATAGTCTAGCTCGCGGCGGCGAGAAAGACTTCGGGAAAGAAGCAATCGATACATTGGTGAAAGCGATGGAGGATATGCGGACGCAGTTCGTGCTCATCCTCGCCGGTTATCCGGCGGAGATTGATTATTTTCTACAGACGAATCCTGGTCTGCCATCCCGGTTTCCGATTCAGATTGATTTCCCGGATTATTCGATTGACCAGCTCATTCAGATTGCCGAGATGATGGCGAAGGATCGTGATTATGTCCTGCAGCCTCAGACGGTGTTCAAAATGCGGCAGCATCTCATCCAAGAGAAGCAGCTGTCGATGTTCTCGTTCAGCAATGCGAGGTATGTGCGCAACATGATCGAGAAATCGATTCGTCACCAGGCGGTGCGACTGCTCTCGCAGTATTCGAACAGTGTGCCAGGCAAGCAGGAGCTGATGGCGATACGCCCGGAAGATTTGCGATGCGAAAGTCAGGGCAGCGGCGGAAGACGCGATGGAATGCTTGGATAGACGTTATTGACGATCATTGATCGTCCCAGACGATGCAGTGGAAGGAGATCAACAACCTTACATGAAACCTACAAGTCATGAAGTAGATAATGGTTTATTGGACCGCGCAGTGCTTGTGAGCCTAGTGACGTCGGAAGATAAGCGAAGAAGCGGGATGAATCCCGAGCAATCGCTCGCAGAGCTTGTTAATCTCGCTGAGACAGCAGGCGTAGAAGTATTGGCAACGATGACCCAGAATCGTGAATCGGTGGATACCAAATGGTTCATCGGCAAAGGCAAGGTAGAGGAGCTGCGTGCGGTTTCGGATGAGCTTGGCGCGACAACCGCGATTTTCGATCAGGAGCTGTCAGGCGCGCAAGTACGCAACCTTGAAGAAGCGCTTGATCTGAAGATTATTGACCGCACCCAGCTTATTCTCGATATTTTCGCACAGCGTGCGAAGACACGTGAGGGCATTCTGCAGGTTGAGCTTGCGCAGTTAAGCTATCTGCTTCCACGGCTCTCCGGTCACGGCAAAAATTTGTCGCGCCTTGGCGGCGGCATTGGCACACGCGGACCTGGTGAATCCAAGCTGGAGACTGACCGCCGTCATATTCGGGATCGGATCTCGGATCTTAAACATTCGCTCGAGGAGGTTGTCCGTCATCGGCAGCTGCATCGTGAGCGCCGCAAGAAGTCGGGTGCGGTGCAGGTTGCGCTCGTAGGTTATACGAACGCCGGCAAATCAACGCTGCTGCGTCAAATGACAGATGCAGATGTTTACGTGGAGAACCAGCTATTCGCGACACTTGATCCGACTTCGCGGACACTGGAGCTGCCTAGCGGCAAAGAAGTTATTCTGACGGACACCGTTGGCTTCATTCAGAACTTGCCGCATGATTTGGTCGCTGCTTTCCGTGCGACGCTGGAAGAAGTATGTGAAGCTGATCTTGTGCTGCACGTCGTAGATAGCTCTTCACCGACACGAAGCGAACAGATGATGGTTGTTGATGAAGTGCTTGGTACGCTTGGAGCTGCTGGCAAACCGACACTCGTTGTGTACAATAAGAAAGATCTATGTCCGCCAGAAGGCAGGATGCTGCTGCCAGAAGGCGGTGATTCCATTGTTGTAAGTGCATATGACGATGCGGATCTCGAGAAGCTGCGTCAGACGATTCAAGATCGACTTGCCGGCGACACGCGCACTTTCGTTATTCCGGCTGAACGAGGCGACTTGATCGCGCTTGTGTACCGGACGGGAGAAGTGAAGGAGCAGGATGTGGATGGCGATCAGATGGTGCTTACAGTCGAGCTGAATAAACAGGACTATGAGAAACATACGCACATCCTGGAACCATTCGTTGCACCAACGACGTAATCGAACGATTTTATTGCTTGGAGTTAAGGGAGAGAATATTGGTTATGCATCAAGAAGACACGATATGGACACACTTGGAAAGTTGGGCGGAGGCGGCCGAACGGCGCGTTTCCGCTTCTTTGTCGCAGCTGGATCGGACGGCGGAACGCAACCAGTGGAAAGTGATTCGAGCGTTCCAGCGCCATCAGGTTAGCGATTTTCATTTTAACGGCTCAACGGGATATGGCTATAATGATCGAGGCCGTGAAATTCTTGATCTCGTCTATGCGGATGTGATGGGGGCGGAGGCTGCGCTCGTCAGACCGCATTTTGTGTCGGGTACGCATACGATTGGCACTGCGCTGTTTGGGATTCTCCGCCCGGGCGATGAGCTGCTCTATATTACAGGCAGACCGTACGACACGCTGCATAAGGTGATCGGCAAACCGAAGGATGGGACGGGCTCGCTGCAGGATTGGGGAATCGGATACGGTGAGGTCGAGCTGCTGCCCGATGGTCTCGTCGATTGGGATTCGGTTGCCAGTCGGATTAACGAGCGTACGAAGGTTATCGGCATCCAGCGTTCTCGTGGATATGATTGGCGCTCCTCGTTCACCGTTGAACAGATTGGCGAAATGGTGAGCCGGGTGAAGGCGATTAAGCCGGACGTCATTGTATTCGTAGATAACTGCTACGGCGAATTTACAGAATTGACGGAGCCAACAGAAGTAGGCGTCGATCTCATGGCAGGCTCTTTGATCAAAAATCCCGGCGGCGGCATCGCCTCGACGGGCGGTTATATTGCAGGTAAAGCCGAATTCGTTGAGGCGGCGGCGTTCCGCCTGACGGCACCAGGCATCGGCGGCGAGGTCGGCGCCATGCTCGGTACGCTTCGCGGTATGTACCAAGGGCTTTATTTTGCTCCGCATACGGTTGGACAAGCGCTCCGTGGCTCGGTATTCGCGGCAGCGTTGTTCGAAATGCTCGGCTTTGAGACGAAGCCAGCTTGGCATGAGCAGCGGACTGATCTTATTCAAGCAATCCGTTTCGGCAGTGCCGAGCATCTTATCGCTTTCGTTCAAGGTATTCAACGGGCATCCGCAGTTGATGCGCATGTTGTTCCGGAACCTTGGGATATGCCGGGATATGAGCATCCCGTTATTATGGCCGCGGGTACGTTCATACAAGGCGGAAGCCTTGAATTGTCAGCCGATGCGCCTATTCGAGAGCCTTACATTGCCTATATGCAAGGCGGACTTACTTACGCTCATGTGAAATTTGGTGTTCTAACGGCGTTAAGACGTATGGCCGAACGTGGAATAATACACATCAAACCTCCCACAACTTGACGCCTTATGTTAGGAACGTTACAATAAAGGCATAACTCGGAAGTGGAAGGTTGATGCGAACATGGGTGACGAAATACGGAGAAATATGGCGCTTTTCCCAATAGGGATCGTCATGAAACTCACGGACTTGACCGCTCGTCAAATTCGCTATTACGAGCAGCATGAGTTGATTGTTCCTGCACGTACGTCGGGCAACCAACGTTTGTTCTCCTTCAATGACGTTGAACGTCTGCTGGAGATCAAATCGCTCATCGAGAAAGGCGTTAACATCGCAGGCATTAAGCAGGTGATGAATCCGCTCAACACAGAATCCGAAGAAGCTACAGTTATGAGCGAACAATCTGAGGTAAAGCGTCGTGAGCTGTCTGATGCGCAACTGCACCGACTGCTTAAACAGCAGCTGTTGGAGAAACGTCCAGGCAACAAAGCATCGCTTATTCAAGGCCAGCTTTCTCGTTTTTATAACAAGCATTAAAGCGTTGTCATTTTTTACGGCACCTTGATGAGCTTGGCTGCGTTTGAAGCGTTATGCACCACGGACTTAACGATATCCATATCTGTACGATGAAGGAGATGATCTTGTGGGTTACACGAAAGAGGACATCCTGCGTATTGCGAAAGAAGAGAACGTTAGATTCATCCGGCTGCAATTCACCGATTTGCTCGGTACGATTAAGAACGTTGAAATCCCTGTAAACCAGCTTACGAAGGCCCTTGATAACAAAATGATGTTCGACGGCTCTTCTATCGAAGGATATGTACGAATTGAAGAGTCTGATATGTATTTGTATCCAGACCTCGACACATGGGTCGTCTTCCCGTGGGTTACGGAAGACCGTGTCGCACGTCTGATCTGCGATATCTATATGCCTGATGGCACACCGTTCGCTGGTGATCCGCGCGGCATTCTGAAACGTGCATTGAAGGAAGCGGAAGAGATGGGCTTCTCGTCGATGAACGTAGGACCAGAGCCTGAATTTTTCCTGTTCAAGACGGATGAGAAGGGCAATCCAACGACTGAACTTAATGACCAAGGCGGATATTTCGACTTGGCACCGATGGATCTGGGCGAGAACTGCCGCCGCGAGATCGTACTTACGCTCGAAGAGATGGGCTTTGAGATCGAAGCATCTCACCATGAGGTTGCACCAGGGCAGCATGAGATCGACTTCAAATATGCAGAAGCGATCAAAGCAGCTGACCAAATTCAAACGTTCAAGCTCGTCGTTAAGACGATTGCTCGCCAACATGGCCTTCATGCCTCTTTCATGCCAAAACCGTTGTTCGGTGTGAACGGTTCCGGTATGCACTGTCACATATCGCTGTTTCAAGGCGAGAAGAATGCTTTCTACGATGAGAGCGACAAGCTTGGTCTCAGCACGACGGCACGTTATTTCATGGCAGGTATTCTGCATCACGCGCGTGCTTATGCAGCGATTACGAATCCAACAGTTAACTCGTACAAGCGTCTCGTACCTGGTTATGAAGCGCCTTGTTATGTAGCATGGTCAGCGAGCAACCGCAGCCCGATGGTTCGTATTCCAGCATCCCGCGGCCTCAGCACACGGGTCGAAGCACGCAACCCGGACCCTGCTGCGAACCCTTATCTCGCCCTAGCCGTAATGCTGAAGGCAGGTCTGGATGGCATTAAGAACAAAATGCCGCTGCCAGCACCAGTGGACCGCAACATCTATATTATGAGTGAAGAAGAACGCATTGAGGAAGGCATTCCAAGCCTGCCAGTCGATCTGGCAGAAGCGCTTCAAGAGCTGCTCCGCAGCGATGTGATCTGCGAAGCGCTCGGCGAGCATGCGCTTGCTCACTTCTACGAGCTCAAAGAAATCGAGTGGGATATGTATCGCACGCAAATTCACCAATGGGAACGCGACCAGTACCTGACTCTGTACTAATCAGCGAACTTTGATCCCCGCAATTAAAATAAGCACGATAACGAACCTTTACGGGTGAGTTATCGTGCTTTTTGTCTTTGTAATATCTTTGTTGGCGGTTTAAAGGGGCGAAGCCCATACATAGGTCGAGCTTCAACCCAGAGCGTGTCCCGCAGGGACGACAAGCGGCTCCATGCACGAACAATTGGTCGAGAACAAATATCCACCGTCTCTAGATACCTCGAACGTAAAGCGTGTCCAGCCAAGGACGAAAGCGCTCCTTTCACGCACGTTTCTAGAACACGAGTCCAGGAGTCCAGAGGTAAAGGCTTCCATAAGGAAACCACATCGGAAGCATGGCCTCCCAAACCCTCCCTCTTAGGAGAGGGAGGGTTTGGGAGGGAGTGGATAACTGTTGACTTTCAAAAGTATACGAACAAAACCCCGGACATGTCGACATGTCCGGGGTTTTGTTCGTATAAATATATCTTTCAATGACAACTTTAAAGAAACAACGCTAACATGCTGTCGTATAAAGGTGTCAGCTTGTCTTTGACCATCGCTTAATGAATGTCGCGGAATAGGCCGATGACTTTGCCAAGAATGGTAACATGCTTCAAACGAAGCGGCTCCATCGTTGGGTTCTGCGGTTGGAGACGAATATGGTCGCGTTCCTTGTAGAATGTCTTGACCGTTGCTTCGTCTTCTTCCGTCATTGCAACGACGATATCACCGTTCGTTGCAGTGGGCTGCTGACGGACAATGACATAGTCGCCGTTATGAATGCCAGCCTCAATCATACTGTCGCCGATAACGTTCAGAATGAAGACATCATGATCTCCAACCATGTGGGTTGGGAGTGGGAAATAATCCTCGATGTTCTCAGTTGCTGTAATCGGAACACCGGCAGTAACTTTACCGACGATAGGCACTTTCGCGAACGAAGTGGAGAAATTATCGGCTGCGGAAGGTCCGTCGCCATCCAGTATCTCGATAGCGCGAGGTTTCGTCGGGTCTCGGCGGATAAAACCCTTCTTCTCTAGTCGATCCAAATGGCCGTGAACGGTGGAGCTGGAGGCCAGTCCGACCGCTTCACCGATCTCACGAACGGAAGGCGGATATCCTTTATCCCGAACTTCGTTCTTGATAAATTCAAGAATTGCCAGCTGGCGGTTGGAAAGCTTCGACACCATCATCACTCCAAAAATAAGATTATAGCAAATTATAGCACAGAACCCGAGTTCGTACAAACATAAGTTCGAGGGCACATTCGTTCGCAAATTAAACAGAACAATTGTTCGTAAAATAGGTTGACCCGAACAATTGTTCGTGGTATATTATGGACAACAAATAGAACAAACGTTTGGGGTGCGAATATTTATGATGAACACGACAAGCATGACTGCTTCTTATAATAGAATGAACGTACGGACCACGCGCGGCAGCAAGAGACAGGGCGCTCGTTTGAACAACACGCAGAAGCAAGCGCTTATGGTTATATTGAAGTGGGTCTTTGCTTTAGCTTTCGCGGTAGTCTTATTTTGTGGTGCACTAATGGTAATGACAGATGCTATGAGCGAACATCCTGCAGAGCCAACCGCAGGTGAATCCGTTATCTATGTGGCACCTGGCGATACGCTCTGGAGTATTGCTGCTTCTTCAAGTGATGGCGATATCCGAGAGCGCGTGTTCGAGATTAAGATGCGTAACAACCTTGATTCCGATGTTCTGAAGTCGGGTCAGATGCTCATCATACCTGCCTAATAGAGTAGAAGTTAGAGAAGACGGCTTCATCGGGAGATATCCTGACGAAGCCGTCTTTTTTGTTCAACAATCCGTTGAAACCTTCAATAATAGGCGCTTCCACCTTGACAATGGATTGTCGTAAATGTCAAAGTAAAAGGATAAATGTGAACAAGTGCATTAGCAGAAGGGAGATGCAGCAAATGGAGGAGCTTATCGCGCGGATTAACGAGCTGTCGCGTAAACATAAAACGGTTGGTCTGACAGAAGCGGAAACAGAAGAGCGTGCTCGCCTGCGGAAACAGTATTTGGACGTCTTCAAGGGCAATTTCCGCAACCAGCTTGATTCGATCAAATGGGAAGGCGAAGAGGAGCAGCCGAAGAAACATTGATCGTCAGTTAATTGAGGCGTGACGTTCTCCACTTATATCTAGTATGATTATATAATATTGGATATAAGCTGGAGGGATGGACATGCAGTATCGATTGCTTGGCAATAGCGGTCTAGCGGTGTCGGAGCTGTGCTTGGGCACAATGACGTTCGGCAATACGACGGATGAACAGGATTCACTTCGAATGGTTGACCGTTTCGTTGAGCTTGGAGGCAATTTTCTCGATACAGCTAACGTCTATGTTGGCGGGCGTTCCGAGGAAATTGTCGGCAAAGCGATCCGGTCGCGCCGTTCGGAGCTTATCGTGGCCACGAAGGTACGTTTTCCGACTGCTTCGCATCCGAATGGCGGTGGTCTGTCGCGGAAACATATTATGGATTCCATCGATGCGAGTCTAACTCGTCTAGGAACGGACTATATTGACTTGTATCAGGTTCATACTTGGGATAAGGCAACGCCAATCGAGGAAACGCTGCGTGCACTGGACGATTTGATTACTTCTGGCAAGGTTCGATACATAGGCTGTTCGAATTTCTATGCTTGGCATTTAATGAAGGCGCTCGCGGTGAGCGATGCGCGTCAGTATGCGCGTTTTGTATCGATCCAACAGCAGTACAGCCTTGTCAGTCGTGAGATGGACCGCGAGCTGCTGGAGCTGTGTCTGGAAGAGAACATTGCTGTCATTCCATGGGCTCCAATTGGCGGAGGTTTCTTGACCGATCGCTATGGAACAACGTATCCGTCCGAGGGTCGTCTAGCTAACCCGAATGGAGGAGAAAGTTCTTGGGCGGTTCGCGGCACTGAACGTAATTTCGCTATACGAGATGCGGTTCAGAAGGCGGCGAAGGAGCTCGGACGTTCCACGTCGCAAGTTGCGCTTCGTTGGCTCATTCAGCGCAATGGGATTACATCTCCGATATTCGGCGCTCGTACACTGGAGCAATTCGAGGACAATATGGGCGCAATCGGCTGGGATATGCCTTCAACCGTGTGGGCAAGTCTCGATGAAGCTAGTGCGCTCTCATCTGAATATCCGAAACGTTTCATCAAGAAGTTCAGCAGAGGACTTAACGACTAGAGAGTCAACTGCATCACTGAAGGAGTGTGCAATCCGTGTCACGTTCATGGGAACGCAAGGTTCGCAACAACATGAAACAATTGAACAAACAGCGTAAGAAGCAGGGCATTCAGGCCGTTGTTCCATCTAGCGAACGCTCTGATACATTCAAGGGACGCAGCTACATTGGACCGATTCTGCTGGTACTCGTCACAGCGATGTATTCGCTGTTCGTACGGCCGGACAGTACACAGACAACGATGTACTGGGTGACAATCGGCTGCTACTTATTCTTAGCGCTGCTGTTTGTTCTACGCCGTCCATACATAAAAGTCGGTACCGATTACGTTCAAACGCGCAAGTTCAGCGGTGACCGCCGGTTGAAGCCGGAAGACATCAAGTCGATTACAGCGCAAGAGGGTTACGTTGTGATCGAACGTGTTCGCGGCAGCAACTGGGTGTTCTCTCGTATCATGAACCGCTACCCAACGATTGAAATTGGAGAACGTCTGAAGCAATTTTCGAATCAGCATGGTGTTCAATTTAACGAGAAGTAAGAGCAATAATAGAAGAATGAAGCAGGGAGAGACATGGTTAATGGCTAAGAAGGCAGTTCTATTCGATTTGGATGATACATTGCTGTGGGACGACCGCAGCGTGAAAGAGGCATTCGAGGCGACTTGCCGCTATGCAGCTGAGAAGACTGGCGTAGACGCAGAAGCGCTCGAGGAAGCCGTACGCAAGGAAGCGCGCGCTCTGTACGAATCGTACGAGACGTTCCCGTTCACGAAGATGATCGGGATTAACCCATTTGAAGGCATGTGGGGCAACTTCACAGGCGGAGAGCTTGATTCGTTCCGCAAGATGCAGGCGCTCGCACCAGGCTACCGCAAAGACTCTTGGACACGCGGCCTGAAAGCACTTGGCATTGAGGATGCAGCGCTTGGTGCTGAGCTTGCGGAGAAGTTCCCGGCTGAGCGCCGTTCGCGTTCTTATGTATACGAGGAAACGTTCCGTCTTCTTGACCATCTGAAGGGCAAATACAAACTGCTGCTGCTGACGAACGGATCGCCTGATCTGCAGCAGGAGAAGCTGGACGGCGTACCGAATCTGATTCCTTACTTCGACCATATCATTATTTCTGGTGCGTTCGGCAAAGGCAAGCCTGACGCTTCGATCTTCCATCACGCAATGGAGAAACTCGGGATTACGCCAGAAGAGGGTGTCATGGTCGGCGACAAGCTGACGACGGACATTCTCGGTGCGAACACGGTCGGCATGACCTCGGTGTGGATCAATCGTCATGGTATGCAGCGTACCGATGAGATCGTACCATCGTACGAAATTAAACATCTAGAAGAGCTGCTTCCCATTATTGAATAATCGAACGACAACAATAAGCAGGATGAAAAAAGGGCGTTTCCCGATCATCAGCCGATGAGGGGAACGCCCTTTATTCATGCACAGCCATCGAACACAAAATAAAGCGCCTGCTGACGGATTGTCCTTTTCACGTTGTCAGGATTCTGTTAGACTGTAAGGTAATGATTTTGTCGAAAGGTAAGTGATGTTAGCATGACGAAACCCGACTTGAAGCAGTTGATGCAAGAACGCATTCTGATTATGGACGGCGCAATGGGTACAATGATTCAGCAAGCTGACCTTACAGCCGAGGATTTCGGTGGTGAAGAGCTCGAAGGCTGTAACGAAATGCTCGTATTGACGCGTCCAGATGTCATTCGATCGATACATGAACAATACTTGGAAGCTGGGGCAGACATTCTGGAAACGAATACATTCGGTTCGACAAGCGTCGTACTGCAAGAGTATGATATTCCGGAAAAAGCACGCGAGCTGAACCTGGTGGCAGCGAAGCTGGCTGTAGAAGCAGCCAACAAATATTCGACGCCTGACAAGCCTCGTTATGTAGCTGGCGCAATGGGACCGACAACGAAGACACTGTCGGTTACGGGCGGCGTAACGTTCGACCAGTTAGTTGAGAGCTATTACGAGCAGGCGCTCGCTCTCATTGAAGCTGGCGTAGATGCATTGCTGCTAGAGACGAGCCAAGATACGCTGAACGTCAAAGCCGGCGGTATCGGTATTCGTCAAGCTATCCAAGAGACAGGCAAAGAGCTTCCGATTATGATCTCGGGTACAATCGAACCGATGGGCACCACGCTCGCAGGACAGACGATTGAATCATTCTATCTGTCGCTCGAGCATTTGAAGCCGATCTCGATAGGCCTGAACTGTGCAACAGGTCCGGAGTTTATGCGTGACCATATCCGGACCCTGCATGAGATTTCGTCTGCAGCAATCAGCTGCTATCCGAATGCAGGCCTTCCGGATGAGAACGGGCAGTATCACGAAACACCGGATTCGTTGGCAGCCAAGATGGCTGGTTTCGCAGAGAGCGGCTGGCTGAACGTAGCAGGCGGCTGCTGTGGCACCACGCCAGCTCATATTAAAGCGATGGCTGAAGCGATGGCGAAGTTCGCACCACGCACGAAGGTTGGCGAGCATCTGCCAGCTGTAACGGGTATCGATACGGTCTATATTGAGGATGCGAACCGTCCAATCATGGTCGGCGAACGGACGAACATCTCCGGCTCGCTTCGTTTCAAGCGTCTCATCAAGGAAGGCTCGTTCGACGAAGCTTCCGAGATTGCCCGCTCGCAGGTGAAGAACGGCGCTCAGATTATCGATATCAACCTTCAGGATACGGATGTCGATGAGGAGTATGCGGTTCATCAATTCATTCCGCAGGTCGCGAAGAAAATTAAAGCCCCTCTCATGCTCGATTCGACTTACGATCATATTATTGAGCTTGGGCTCAAATATTCGCAAGGCAAAGCAATCATTAACTCCATTAACTTAGAGGATGGCGAATCGAAGTTCGAGAAGATCGTGCCTCTCATGCATAAATATGGCGCAGCCGTTGTATGTATATTGATCGATGAGCGGGGTCAAGCCGTATCACGTCAAGCGAAGATGGAAGTTGCAGACCGTGCGTATGATCTGCTCGTGAACAAATATGGCGTTACGCCGGAAGATATTATTTTTGACCCGAACATGTTCCCGGTTGGTTCCGGCGACCCGCAATATATCGGTTCCTCGGTCGAAACGATCGAAGGCATTCGGATGATTAAAGCGAAGTATCCGCGTGCGAAGACGATTCTAGGTCTCTCGAACATCTCCTTCGGTCTGCCGCCAGCAGGCCGCGAGGTGTTGAACTCCGTTTACCTGTACGAATGTACCAAAGCGGGGCTGGACTACGCGATCGTCAACTCGGAGAAAATTGAGCGTTACGCTTCCATTCCTGCTGAAGAGCGGAAGCTTGCGGAGGATCTCATCTTCAACACGAATGATGAGACGCTTGCAGCATTCGTTGCAGCGTTCAGGGATAAGACGGTAGCGAAGAAAGAGAAAGCGACGAACCTGACGCTGGAGGAGCGCCTCGCTTCCTATATCGTTGAAGGTACGAAAGAAGGGCTCATTCCGGATCTGGATGAAGCGCTGACGAAATATGCTCCGCTGGACATTATCAACGGACCGCTCATGGCAGGCATGGAAGAGGTAGGTCGACTGTTCAATGGCAACGAGCTGATCGTAGCGGAGGTGCTGCAGAGCGCCGAGGTCATGAAGGCATCGGTTGCACATCTAGAGCAGTTCATGGAGAAGGAAGAGTCGTCCGTTAAGGGTAAAATCATTCTTGCGACGGTCAAAGGCGACGTTCACGATATCGGCAAAAACCTTGTCGAGATCATTCTCTCGAACAATGGCTACAAAATCATTAACCTTGGCATCAAAGTTCCGCCAGAACAGCTGATCGAAGCTTACCGCAAGGAGAAGGCAGATGCGATCGGTCTGTCCGGCCTGCTCGTTAAGTCGGCCGCTCAGATGGTCGTAACGGCACAAGACTTGCGTTCCGCTGGCATCGAAGCGCCGATTCTGGTTGGCGGCGCTGCGCTGACGCGTAAGTTCACGAAGACACGGATTGCCCCTGAGTATGATGGTCTCGTGTTGTATGCGAAGGATGCGATGGACGGTCTCGATATCGCGAACAAGCTGGTTGACTCGACGCATCGCGAGAAGATCGAAGCTGAGCATGCCGAGCTTCGTGCTGCAGGCTTCGGCATTACGGAAGAGCCGAAAGCGATGCCGGAGCTGACCCGCGCGGTTCGCTCAAACGTATCGACGTCAGTGCCAGTCATGGTTCCGCCAGATTTGGAGCGTCACGTGCTGCGTAACATTCCTGTTGCACAGGTTGTACCTTATGTGAACATGCAGACGTTGATGGGGCATCATCTTGGCTTGAAGGGCAATTACGATAAGCTGCTTGCATCCGGCGATTCGAAGGCGGAGCAGCTGAAGGAAACGGTTGACGGCATTATCCGTGATGCGGCGCAGAACGGTTCGATCAAGACGCATGCAATGTATCGGTTCTTCCCAGCGCAATCGGAAGGCAACGACATCATGATCTACGATCCAGCCGATCATTCGAAGGTGCTGCATCGCTATTCGTTCCCTCGTCAGAACGTAGAGCCATTCTTGTGCTTGGCGGACTTCCTTCGTTCGAAGGACAGCGGCGAGATGGATTATGTCGGCTTCCTCGTCGTAACGGCTGGCCATGGCATCCGCGAACGTGCGGAAGCGTACAAGGAGAAGGGTGACTATCTGCTCTCGCATGCAATCCAGGCGACAGCAATCGAGCTCGCAGAGGGCCTTGCAGAACGCGTTCACCATATTATGCGCGATATCTGGGGTATCTCCGATCCCGTCGACATGACGATGGCGCAGCGTCACGGCGCGCGCTACACCGGTATTCGTGTATCGTTCGGTTATCCGGCATGTCCGAACCTCGAGGATCAAGGACCGCTCTTCGAGCTGATGAAGCCAGAGGATATCGGCGTACAGCTGACCGAGGAATTCATGATGGAGCCGGAGGCTTCGGTATCGGCGATGGTATTCGCACATCCGGAAGCACGTTACTTTAACGTGGATAAGGCTTAATTAATAGCATGAACTATGCCTCCGGGTGCCGTCAGCAGGTCGGCTCGTCCGGAGGTATTTTTTCATCAAGTAGTCATGGATGAACGAACCTCTGATTGGTGGGTATGACTGCAGGGAACGCATGCCATACTGCACATAGGAGCGTTACAATTACAACGTTGAACGCTGGGAAGGAGAACGTACGCTTGGAGCTTACTTTATTAGGAACGGGAGCGGGAAGGCCGAGCAAGCTGCGCAATGTCACGTCGATGGCATTACGGCTGCCGGCCCCATCGTCATCGGTCTGGCTGTTCGATGCGGGCGAAGGAACACAGCATAAGCTGCTCGATACACCGATTAAGCTAAATCGGATTGACCGGATATTTATTACACATCTGCATGGCGATCATGTGTTCGGGCTGCCGGGACTGCTCAGTACTCGTGCGTATGACGGGGGAGTGGACCCTGTAACCATCTATGGACCGCCAGGCTTGCAGAAGATGGTGGAGACGTTGTTCGAGCTGAGCGGTTCTCATATTGCGTATGACATTCATTATGTTGAAACGGTTGAAGGCTTGTTGTTCGACGATGGGCAGTTTCGGGTCGAGGCAGCAGCGTTAGAGCACCGAATTCCATGCTTCGGCTATCGAATTATCGAACATGATCGTCCCGGACGGCTTGACGTTAGCAAGCTGGAGGATGCACAGGTTCCTGCAGGCCCGCTCTATGGCCGCCTCAAGGCGGGGAATGATATTGAACTGCCAGACGGGCGTAAAGTATGTGCGAAGGACGTTATGGGTCCGAGCATTCGCGGACGGGTTGTTACGATTCTAGGCGATACGAAGTCTTGCGAGGGAGCAGTGAAACTGGCGCAGGATGCTGATTTGCTTGTACATGAAGCGACATTTGGCGCGGGGCTTGAAGAGAAGGCAGAGGCTTACGGTCACTCCACGACGCTGCAGGCGGCGGAGATTGCGAAGAAGGCAGGGGCGCATAAGCTGGTCATGACGCATTTCAGCTCGCGGTATGAGCTTGCGGATGCGAATCGGCTAGCGGACGAAGCAAGAACGATATTCCCGGCGACGGATGCGGCTAGCGATGGAGACGTGTTTGCGATCCCATGCAGAAGCTAATATATAAGTTGAAAAAGGCTGTTCGAAACGTCAGACGGTGCGTCTGCTTTTCGAACAGCTTTTTGTAGTCATGCCGATGGGGGTAGGGTCTTAGGGTCTTAGGGTCTTAAGACTCGAATGGCTCTTCGTCTTCCAATTCGTTCTCGAAGCCGGCGATTGCGGATTGACGATTGCGGTTCTTCTGCTTCAATGCGTTCAATTCACTTGGTGCAATTTCTTCTGCATGCTCATCGAGGTAGTCTTCCGATTCACGCTGATTCTCCTGCGTATTCTGAATCGCTTCGCGCAGACGTGATGCGTTGTTGCTTCTGTCATCGGGTTTAGCCATGTTCAGTGAACCTCCGTTATAGGTATTGATTATTAGGCCTGGTTCTAGCTTCGCCGGGCCCTAGCTTAAGATGCACAACATCTGCCGCTTTATACACGGCAGTGGAACCTTACAATTTCGATAGAATTCTCGATCGAGTCGGCGAAAATCAAAATCTTTTATCAATCACGACTTGTTAAGTCTTGGCACTCGTCAGGGCTTTTTTATTTTTCAACAGACATTTATAATAAGAACAACAGTTCTAGTGTCGAGGGGTGAATTCATTGTTACGGAGAAAGACGCTTCCCCAGCTTATAGAGGAATTGCGGAGAAATGAAAATATTATTAATTGGCATGAAATAGAGCCGCAAGAATCAAAGACCAGGCCCATGCCCAATAGCGTAGATCCACGTATTAAAGCTGCCTTGGAGAAACGCGGCATAGCAGAATTATATACGCACCAGCACACAGCCTATGAAACGGTTCGTAAAGGGGAAAATATCGTCGCTGTTACTCCGACAGCTTCGGGTAAAACATTATGTTATAACTTGCCTGTATTACAGGCTATTGCAGAAGACGACGGCAGCCGAGCGCTTTATTTGTTCCCAACGAAGGCACTGTCGCAAGATCAAAAAAGTGAACTTAACGAAATCATAGACGAAATGGGCATTGATATAAAAAGCTTCACGTATGACGGAGATACCGCGCCAGCCATTCGGCAAATTGTACGGACCGTCGGGCATATCGTCATTACGAACCCGGATATGCTTCATTCGGCTATCTTGCCGCATCATACGAAATGGATAAGCTTATTCAGCAATTTGAAATACATCATTATTGACGAGCTGCATACCTACCGGGGCGTATTCGGAAGCCATGTAGCCAACGTGATTCGAAGACTTCAACGAATTTGCAAGTTTTACGGCAGCAGCCCTTTATTTATTTGTACGTCTGCGACAATCGCCAACCCGAAGGAGTTAGCGGAACAGCTGACTGGCCAGCCTATGCGGCTTATCAATGACAATGGAGCTCCGAAAGGGCGAAAGCATTTCGTATTCTATAACCCTCCTATCGTAAATCAGCCGTTGAATCTACGCAAAAGCTCAACGGTAGAGGTAAACGAGTTAGCGAAGGAATTCCTTTCAAATAAAATACAGACCCTTGTTTTTGCCCGCAGCCGGGTGAGGGTTGAAATTATATTAAGTCATCTACAGGAATTAACGAAAAATGAAATTGCAGCGAAATCTATTCGAGGCTATCGTGGCGGCTATCTACCGAATCAGCGGCGAGAAATTGAGAAGGGACTGCGGAACGGCGATATTCTAGGTGTAGTCAGCACGAATGCTTTAGAGTTAGGTGTGGACATCGGTCAATTACAAGTTTGTATCATGACCGGTTACCCTGGCAGCGTCGCCAGTACATGGCAGCAAGCAGGTCGGGCAGGCAGACGACATGGTGAAGCACTGGTTTTAATGGTAGCCAGCAATACGCCTATAGATCAGTACATCGTACAAAATCCCGAATACTTCTTCGACCGTTCTCCGGAGTCGGCGAGGATTAATCCGGAAAATTTACTTATCCTTGTCGATCATCTGCGGTGTGCAGCTTATGAACTTCCGTTTAAGTCAGGTGAATCGTTCGGTCCTAGTGATATAGAAGAAATTCTAGAATACCTTGTCGAAGAAAGAGTGCTGCACCGTGTTACGGATAGTTATTATTGGGCAAACCAATCTTTCCCGGCAAGCGAAGTAAGTCTGCGGTCTGCTGCCCAGGAAAACGTCGTTATCGTCGACCAGACCGAAACAGCCAACGTAAAGATCATTGGCGAGATGGACAGATTCAGCGCAATGACCTTGCTGCATGATGAAGCCATTTATTTGCATGAAGGCGTACAGTTCCAGGTCGAGAAGTTGGATTGGGAGCATAAGAAGGCCTATGTTCGAGAGGTTGACGTCGAATATTATACGGACGCAAACCTGGCTGTTAAGCTTAATGTTCTGGATATTGACAGAACGGAGAAAAGACGCATTTCTTCGATTAACTACGGCGAGGTTAGAATCAATGCGATTCCAACTATTTTTAAGAAAATCCGTTTATCCAGTTTCGAGAATATTGGGTACGGGCCAATTAATCTACCCGAAGAAGAGCTGCATACCAGCGGAACCTGGGTGGAGCTAACGGAAGTCGATTCGAGCATAGACACGAAGACGCTCGAACAGCTGCTATTAGGAATTGCTAATGTACTAGGGCATATCATTCCGATCCATGTCATGTGTGACCGGAACGATATTCACGTTGTTTCGCAGATTCGTGCCGAGCACACGCAATTACCAACCATATATATTTATGACCATTACCCTGGTGGAATTGGGTTAGCCGAAGATGTGTACAAGCGCTTCGACGAAATTAAAATGGCAGCGAAAAACTTAATAAAAAAATGCCCTTGCTCCGACGGTTGTCCTTCTTGCATTGGTACACAAATCGAAGGGTTAAACGCGAAGCGAAAGGCAGTAGAAATGCTGGGGTTAATATAATGATGTTTCATGGCAGGGAAGCGGGTGCGGAACGATGAGCGCATTTCGCGATCGATTCAATCGGCTTCGCGGAGAGAGGGCGGATGTATCTGCCGCCGCAACTACGGATACGGATATAGATGCAGGGAATATAGGTAACGTTTCAATAGAAGAAATAGTCGAGGGCGAGGATTTAATCGCAGAGCAGTCAGATTCGGAATCGCCTCCTGAATGGCTGCCTTATGATGTGAGACTGGTGCGCAATGAGAGGGGTGAGTTTCTAGCCAAAGAGAGTCGTTACCCGCTCGACTACCATCACGGGCATCATGCTTTCGCGGAGTGGGGCGAGGCCGTTCGTGCCTTGACAGCGTTCCATGGTGATGAGCAGGTAATGGGAGTCTCTTCTGCATCTGTAGATACTGGATCTGCAGCGTTCGTACAGCTTCGTTCCGACAATGTGCTGTTCCTCGATCTCGAGACGACAGGGCTGGGAGCGGGAACGGGCAATGTTCCGTTTATGCTTGGCATAGCTTACTTCGAGGGTGAACATTATGTCGTACGCCAGTCGATCATTCGCCACCCAGCAGAGGAGCGGGCGATGCTTGCCGATTTGAAGGCACGGCTGCCGCAATTCCAGTACCTCGTCACTTATAATGGAAGGACGTTCGACTGGCCGCTAATACAGAGCCGTTTCATAATGAATGGATTCGGCAGCAAGGTGTGGGAGCCGCTGCATCTTGATTTTCTGCATCCTTCGCGTAGTATCTGGCGCAACACGCTTGTGTCCTGCAAGTTGAGTTATGTGGAAGAGGAGAGGCTGGGTGTATTCCGCGAGGACGATCTGCCTGGCTCGGAGGCGCCGGGGAGATATTTTGCTTATCTCGCTGATGGAGATCCCAAGCCGCTGCTTGATGTGTTCCGTCACAATGAGATCGACATGCTGTCGCTTGCTGCTCTCGCCATTCGATTCGGACATCTGCTCGCGGGAAGAATCGGTTCAGCAGTGCCGATGCCGACAGAGCCAGAAGAGCTTGTTCGCACGGGGCTGTGGCTTGAACGAATGGGCGAAATGTCTTCGGCAGCACCACTGCTCGATAATGTGCGGCGCGTGTCAGAAGCATCGCCATCCGTATGGAATCGGCTCGCAGAACGAGATAAGCGGCTTGGACAATGGGAAGATGCAATTTCCTTATGGAACAAGGCTGCCAGCGCTGCAGAGCGCAGCTCCATTCCAGATTGGAATGCGCATATCGAGTTGTCGATGTACTATGAGCACAAGATGAAAGATGTCTCACAAGCGCTTATCTATGCGCGCTCAGCATTGGAGCTGGCGCTCGAACAACCGCTCAGCGGCCGAGCAGACAGCAAGCTCCGCAAGGAAATCGACGCGCTGCGCCATCGCCTCGACCGTCTTACGCGCAAAGCGAGTAAGCAGCGATAAGGTCATGCAGAATAAGCGTTGCTTAGCGACGCTTATTTTGCTGCGTTGAGAAGAGTCAAAAGGAGGGTTCGATGGGGTTCAACGTAGGTGCAGTAATGCACCTACGTGGGGTTGTGAGCGGCGAAGTGAGATATGTAGGTGCATAAATACACCTACGTAAGGTTGTGAGTTGTGAAGTAGTGTTCGAAGATTGTTTCACAGCAGGGGTTCAAAGGGGCGAAGCCTCTTACTCCTCCAAGTGTCCGGAGGTAAAGGTTTCCTTAAGGAAACCACATCGGGAGCATAAGCTTAGCCCTTTGGAGCCCTCCCTCTTCGGAGAGGGGGGGGGGTTGGGAGGGAGGGGAGGAAGTTAATTGGGTATAAGGGGCCTCAGCCATTTATCACTCAATGGTATAAGTTGAAAACGGGGTTTCAGGGGCGCCGCCCCTGATGCACCCCATTAACAGGGGTCCAAGGGGCACTGCCCCTTGAGTCCTCCCTTGCAGGGGGGGAATTAGACGGGTAGAGTTGGCAATAGACGCGTTGCTATGGTATTGTGGCAGAAGGCCATACTTCGTTTGATAGGCGTTTAGTAGGACAATTGAAGTGACTGCAGTAGGGGGAAACAACATGACAACCATTCGATTTGCATTCAGCGGCTTCGGCAACATAGCGAAGACTCATATGACAGCGCTGCGAGCGCTGCCGATTATTAAGCAGGTGCCAGCTCTGCCGGTGCTTGATACCATTATTACTCGCAATCCTGATAAGAACCGTGAACAAGCTGAGGCAATTGGTTTCCGCCGCGTCGTGTCGACTGTAGAGGAAGCTGCATCAGACGAGCAGGTTGATGTTATCGATATTTGTTCACCGAACAGTCGCCATGATGCAGATGTACGAGCAGCTATTGCTGGCGGCAAAGCGATCTATTGCGAGAAGCCGATAACAGACCAATATCCACAATCTACAGCGTTGGAAGCGGCAGTGCGCGAATCGGGTCTCATGCAGCAGTTGGCGTTTACATTCCGCTACCATCCCGCTTCGATGCGCATCCGAGAGCTGGTGCGCGAGCAGGTTGTGGGTGATATTCTACAATGTAAAATCGCATATCGTCGTTCCGGCTATTTGAATCCTGAACGTCCGATCAGCTGGCGGCTGGATCATACAATGTCGGGTGGAGGCGCAATCAGTGACCTTGGCGTTCATGCGCTTGATCTGTTCCGTTACTGGTTCGGAGATATCGAGCATGCGGAAGGCCGTGTACATACACATGTTAAACGTCGTCCATCGGCTGCGGGAAGCAGCGAGTTCGTTGATGTGCACGTCGATGACTGGGCGATCATTCACCTGACGACTTCCTCCGGCATTAATGGTATGGCGGAAGTTTCGAGGGTTGCATTAGGCTCGGAGGCGTTCGATATTCAAATCGTCGGTACGCGAGGCTCCATTACATGCGATCTGGAACGCGATGCGGTTCCAGCGGTTCATTTGCTGAAGGGCAGTCTTGGCGCTAGACCGGAGCCTTCGTACCTTGCATTGATTCCAGACGAGAAGACGACGATGGGCTTCTCTGTGGATAATCATTTTGGCGCGCTGCATCATTACATTCTTCGACTGTCTGGCGATGATCGCTGGTCGGATATTGCACCTACTCTGAAAGACGGTGTTATTGTAGAAGGATGGATTGAGCGTATTCTGCAGGGGTCAGCAGGCGGTGGCTCGGTATGACATCCCAGTTGAAGCCATTGAAGGGCGTGCTGCTCGATCTCGACGGAACGCTGTATCATGGCAGCGTAATGATTCCAGGTGCAGACCGTCTTATGCAATTGCTGATCGATAACAACATTCCGTTTCGCTATGTAACGAACAATTCATCGCTCACGCCGGATGCTTTTGCTGCCCGGCTGCGCGGTATGGGGCTTCCAGCGGCGCCTGAAGATGTATGTACTTCCGCTAGTGCTGCTGCTGAATACGTAGCGTCCAATCATCCAGGTGCTCGAGTATACATCATCGGGGAGACGGGTCTGCGTGAAGCGGCGATACGTGCAGGTCTGGAACCGGTGGAGCATGGAGCAGACATCGTGCTGCAGGGCATTGACCGCGAATTGACATATGCCAAGGTGGCTGGCGCTGTAGACCAGCTGCTCAAAGGCGCGAAGTTCGTGATGACCAATCCGGATCTGCTGCTACCGTCCGAGCATGGACTTATACCAGGCGCAGGCTCGATTGGTGCAATGATTCAGGCGGCTAGCGGTCAGGCGCCGACGGTAATCGGCAAGCCGTCGGCTATTCTAATGAATTACGCGCTTGAGCGGCTTGGCACTGGTGCAGATGAGACGTGGGTTGTCGGCGATAACCTGGCAACGGATATCGGGGCTGGCAAAGCGGCAGGTTGTGGAACAGCGCTCGTGCTGACCGGTCTAACAACTGCGGCTAACCTCGAAATGTATGCGGAGAAGGCGGGCTGTTGTGCAGATGTCGTGTGTGAGGATCTAGACGCACTTGGCTCGTATATATTGGAACGAATCAGGCAATAAGAGAAGCAAACGTACGGACAGGAAGGAAGATGATGGATGCCGGAGCTGCCAGAAATGGAAACGTATCGCAAGCTGTTGTCGGAGCGAATCGCCGGCAGAACGATAACAGGCGCAGTCGTCACTCGCGACAAAACGATTAATTTGCCGCCAGAGCAGTTTATTGAAGCTGTTGTTGGTCGAGTCGTCTGGTTCGTTGAACGGAGAGGCAAGCATTTGCTGCTGCATCTCGACGATGGACGGCGACTCATTATTCATCTCATGCTAGGCGGATCGCTCTATTATGGCGATGAGGAAGATCGCCCTGATCGCACCGTTCAAGTGGAGCTGTCGTTCGGTGAGCACAAATTGTTCGGCATCGGACTGCGTCTAGGCTATGTGCATCTCGTAACAGCGAAGGAAGCGATCGAGCGCTTCCAAGAGCTTGGTCCAGAACCGCTGGATACGAGGCTGACGGTTAGCAAGTTTAAGGAGCGTTTCAAGGGGAAACGCGGAGCGCTTAAGACAGCGCTGGTCGACCAGCATACGATTGCCGGCATAGGCAATTGTTATGCGGATGAGATTTGCTTCATCGCTTCGATTCGTCCGAACGTGCGCATTCCAGCCCTTAAGGAGGATGACTGGGAGCGGCTGTTCCGTGCGATGCAGTCTGAGCTTCGTGAAGCAACTGGCTATGGCGGTTATATGGATGCGCCTTTCACACGTGAGGATACGCTGACAGGCGGCTTTAATGAGCGCTGTCGCGTCTATGATCGCGGCGGGGAGCCTTGCGTACAGTGCGGAACTGCGATTGAGCAGAGCGAGGTTGCGACGAAGAAGGTATTCTACTGCCCGACCTGCCAGCCAGAGGGCTAAGATGAGTTACGGCTGCCATGTAAGTACGCGTGGAGGCTATCGGGCGGCTGCCGTTCGAGCGGCAGAGGCGGGGGCAGGAGCATTTCAATATTTTCCGAAAAATCCGCGTGGGTTGTCGATCAAAGCATTCGACCGCGCGGATGCGCTGCGTTGTGCGGCCTATTGCGCTGAGCATGGACTAGTATCCATCTCGCATACGCCATATCCAACAAACTTGGCTGCCGAGGATCTGAGCCAGCGGGAACGAACCGTCGAATCGCTTCTGAACGACCTCGATATTGCGCAGAGCTGCGGCTCTATTGGCGTTGTCGTTCATTTCGGCATCTATAAAGGACCAGAACCGCTGGTTGGCTATCAGCATATTATCGCAGCGCTGAATGAAGTGACGGACCGTTGGTCAGGCCATACTAAGCTGCTGATCGAGAATCAGGCAGGCGACCACGCATTCATGGGGACGACGTTCGAGGAGCTGGCGACGATACGGAAGCTGTGCAAGCGGCCGGAGCTGATCGGATTCTGTCTGGATACATGCCATCTGTTCGCCAGCGGGGGCTGGAACGGCGAGCCTAATGCGCCATGGCTGACTAAGGCAGCAGATACAGGTGTGCTGCCGCATATTGCGGCGATACATTTCAACGATAGTCTTTATGATTCGGGTATGCGGAAGGACCGGCACGCGATCATTGGCGAAGGTCGCATAGGAGAGGCGGGACTGCGCTGGATGCTGACCGAGCCTGCGTTAGGACATATTCCGTTTATCTTAGAGACGCCGACGGACGGAACAGGCTCTCATAAGAGTCAGTTGATGCGAATGAAGGAATGGGGAACGAAGGGATGAACCATTTATTTCTCGATGATTATCGAGCTTGTCCCAAAGGCTTCTTGCTAGCTAGGAACGCGGATGAGTGTAAGCTGATGCTAGGGGAGCTGTCGATCGGCATTTTGTCGCTCGATTATGATCTTGGGTATGGTGAGCCAACGGGGCTTGAGGTCGTAGACTATATGTGCAAGGAACATAAATGGCCGCAGGAAGTGTATTTGCATACGTCCAGTGATTATGGCCGAATGCAGATGTACCGGCTGCTGTCGGAGCATGCGCCGATGACAACGGAGCTTCATTACGGACCGATGCCGGATGAAGTAAAGACTAAGGTCGCAGAGCACGCTTAGTTTGTGCGCGTTGATGAAATGGGGTACCGGAAGGGGAACGATGATGATACATTTGCAAAATATTTCGTTCATACGCGGTGATCGGACGATACTAAATGGCGTTAACTTTCATGTGCAAAAGGGCGAGCAATGGGTCATTCTCGGACGTAATGGATCGGGTAAGACGACGCTGCTGGAGTTTATGAACGGCTATCAATTCCCGTCGAGCGGGACCGTCGATGTGCTCGGCAACCGTTATGGGGAGTGCGATGTACGCGAAGTGCGCAAGCAGATCGGATATATTTCACAGTCACTTATGGAGAAGCTGACGCTTCGTGATCCGGTATGGGAAGTCGTCGCTACCGGTGAATACGCGTTTCTTCGCTTCTATCAGGATATTCCAGAGGAAGTGAAGGCAAAGGCGCTTGGACTGCTCGATGAAGTCGGACTGCTCCATACCGCTGAACAGACGCTCTCGACGTTGTCGCAGGGTGAACGGAAGAAGGTTATGCTGGCTCGTGCATTGATGCAGGATCCGAAGCTCCTCATTATGGACGAGCCATGCTCAGGGCTCGACTTGTACGAGCGGGAGAAGCTGCTCGTTGATTTGGACAATTTGCGTAAACGAGATATTACCGTTATTTATGTCACGCATCATATCGAAGAAATTATGCCATTATTCACGCACGTCGCGCTCGTAAGCGGAGGACGGATTGCAGCTGCAGGTCCGAAGGAAGAAGTGCTGCAGCCTTCCGTACTAAGCGAAGCATATGAGCTGCCGATTGAAGTCGACTGGCAGCATGGGCGCCCTTGGATTCGTGTGGTGCCTTCGGAGAAGGGAGCCGCAGTGTGAGCCTCAAGGATACTGATAGGGTAGATATGCCGGTTACGACATGGATCGGCACCTCGAATACAGGTTATGCTCCGCTAGCGATGGAGGAAGTGCGTCGATCGATTGATGGCGCTGCTGTCCGCATTCTAGCACCAGCCGAGACTTTTATTATTGAAAGTCCGCTTGAGCGGGAACAAACGTTAAGACAACTGCAGCTGCAGCCGCCCGTCTTCCTTCGGCATATTCAACCGATCGACGGGTCTTTGAATTTGACGGAAACGCAAGAGTCAGAAGTGCTGCCATGGCTGGCACGTATTGTTGGTCAAGCGCAGGAGCTGCTTCGCGGCAAATGTACAGCTATCCATGTTCGCCGTGCAGAAGGCTGCGCGTATCCATATTCCGTCTTCGATACGAAGACATCGCTGGATGGCGTCCTGCGTGATATTGGTGCAACGGCTGATCAACGCAGCCCAGAGATCATCGTCTCGATCTATGCGGTGAAGGAGCAGCTGTACGTTGGAATCGGAACGCCGAATGAGCTGATGTCGGATTGGCCAGGAGGAGCGATTCGCTTCCAACGGGAAGAAGAGCAAATCTCGCGCGCGAAGTTCAAGCTGCTTGAGGCAGAACGTGCCTTCGGATTGGATTATACGCAGTATAGAGAAGCGCTCGATATTGGTGCGGCCCCTGGCGGATGGACCTCGTTGTTGTTAGAACGCGGCGTGTCTGTTACAGCAATTGATCCAGGCGCGATGCATCCGTCGCTCCGCAATCATCCGAAGCTGACGTATCTGAAGCGCAACGCTTCGGAGGTCAAGTTCAAGCCAAACACGTTCGACCTGCTCGTGTGTGATATGAGCTGGAGCCCGATGCAGATGGTGAAGCTAGTGCTTGATCTGAACGAGTCGCTGACGTACGGCGCTACAGCTATCGTTACGATTAAGCTTATGCACCGCAAGCCGCTGCAGACGATCCGCGATGTCATCGCGAAGCTGGAGTCGGCTTTCATCGTGCATCGTGCGAAGCAGCTGTTCCACAATCGCGAGGAAATAACGTTGTTTATGACGAAGCAATAGTAACGGAAGGCGTACCCCGGATGGTGGTGCGTCTTTTTACATAGTTGTGAATATGCAAGACGTCTGCAGCGCAATAACTATATTACCAAACGGACAGCTTGGTTCTACAATCATTGTCATCTGTTATGTATTGGACGTTCTCGTACCCGTGATTCATCGCATTGTGATATAAAGCCGCAAGCATCGTATCGTCTTTGCCATACATAGCGACATATACCGAATCAATGATAAGGAGCAGGAAGCGACAATCACTGTCTAGAAACTCCTCATACGTTCTGATAGCTATGACCTCAGAATGGACCGGAAATGCTTGGAGTGTAAGAAAAATCAGATAGACCTTCGGATATTCAATGATCTGCTGCAGCTTTGAACCGTCCATTCCGTCATACTCTCTTGCAAATAGGGGCTCCAACTCTTTATCAACCAAACGGTAGCACTCCTCGCCACCGACATACCAGTTGTAGGCCGCGATAGGAAGAGGCGCCAGCATACGCTTCAGGGCGCTGCCGTATTCATTGGGGATTTCGAAGCTAATACCACGGTTCATATTGATCTCCTTAAGTGATGTGAATAGCGATCGACAATTTCATATTGATGGAAAGTGAACAGTTATGCTAGAATGCAATTCCATGATTAGGAGGCATTTACCTAACCCATTATATAGGTGGAGGTTATGAAATGAAGCTGTTTCATTTCAGCAGTTCGAGTGATATTGAAGTATTCCATCCGAGAGTGAAAGCAACGCGACAGAACATGCCCCCTGTCGTATGGGCCATCGATGAGGAGCATCAGTTTACGTTCTACGTTCCGCGAGATTGTCCGCGAATTATTTGCACACGATCGAAGGACCTTGCTGAAGAAGATTACGTTCGTTTCTTCGGCACCACGGCGTCAGACATCGTCATGACGGTTGAAACAAGCTGGTATGAGAGGATCAAGACCGCCACCTTATACCGCTATGAATTGCCTCCAGAATCATTCAGACTTTTTGACAAGTATGCCGGTTACTACATCACTGAGGAGATCATTAAACCGATCCTAATGGACGTAATCACAAATCCGCTTGATCTGCTCATCCAGCTCAACATCGATATCCGATTCACACCTAATCTTCATCCGCTTCGTAATGCCATTTTGAATTCCAGCCTTACAGACTTCGGTATTCATCAGTTCGGCAATGCAGCACCAATGGGGGCAAGCTAGTAAGAATATTACGTAATTGTTTCCAAATTTATATCGAAAGTTTGCGTATTATGCATAATGTCTGGAACGAATTCTCGACGATAATAGATGTTAGGTGATATGATTAATACAATACACTTTACGATTATGGTTCGTGTTGGAGGATAGCGGTAGTGCTTATGGGTAATAAAAATCTTTCTTTCTCAGAGAAAATCGGGCAGCGATTGAAGCAGGTTAGACTTAACAAAGGACTCTCCGCAGTTGAAGTCTGCAAACAACTTAATATCGGTACTTCTTCAATGAGCAACTATGAACGCGGCGAGCGGATGCCAAGCTTAGAAATATTAATTAAAATCTCTGAATTGTACGAGATGTCTATAGATGAACTGCTAGGTGTGGGCAAATACGCTAACGATGAAGATGCATGGCTTACGGATGTTAGATTTGCATCAGCCGTCAAGAAGAAAACGTTGATGAACATTTGGATCATCCTTAACAAAATGGAAGGTGAGAACCCTGAGATCTGAAGATCAGATTAAACGAATGATCATCCAATTACAGCAGCTCCAGCGGAATATACATAGCGAAGAGAACAAGCTCGAATGGGAAGCGATCAGAGGAAAAATCGAAATGCTAGAGTGGGTCCTCGATGCGCCTGTCGAGAAATACCACATTTAGAATTCAAGTTCATTCAATGATCTGCCAACAAACAAAGGACTCCCTGCAATCGGATCATCCCATGTGTCGAATAGGAAGGAGCAGATGTTAGTTCTTAAGTTCCTTAGGAGAGATGTTCAACGCAACAAAACTCCTTCCTTGATGGTATTTCTGATTGATGACATAGACAAAATGCTGCTCTCGAACTGTGATAAGTCTTATCATTCTCTTCAATTCGCTTCACCTGCACTAGTAGAAGTAATGTCAATAGCAAATAAATGATTCCGCAGGGTAGTCTCCCCACAACTCAATTGCATTTCCATCTGGATCATAGAACCTGAACGATAATCCTGAATAGTCAGATAACCGGCCTACCTTTATCCCCTTGTCGACCGCTAATTTTATCCCTAGATGCTCTGAATACCAAGCTAATGCTTGATATAAGTCAGAGACAGGTATATACGCATAACTTGTTCTGAACTGTATACCATTCGACCTCCTTGTCGTTGTTAAAGCCTAGCCTCTAGCCCTCTGAATAATCTCCGTTATAAAAGGATGCTTAGCGCTCGTATAAGCTGCTCGCTGCCATAGACAAGTACCTCCAGCATTTCGTGTCCACAATAGACGCAAGCGACTCTCGGCACAGAAGTACCTTGGAGAGTCGCTTTGAGTCGCTTGCAAAGCGGTTTGCATGATCATTCCTTACACCGCGATATGCTTCTCCCTGTATTGCCCCGGCGTAATGCCCTCAGACTTACGGAACGAACGGATAAAGTTCTGCGGGTTGTTATACTGCAGCTTCGCTGCGATATCCTTGATCGGCATGCTTGTCTCTGCAAGCCATTTCTTCGCCATATTCAGACGGTACATCGCCAAGTATTCGCTGAACGAGTAGTTCGTTTCCTTGCGGAAGACGCCGCTCAGATAGTTGGCGTTGTAGTGCAGCGTGGCCGCACATTGCTCGAGCGTCAGATCGGTGTCGTAGTAGCGGCGCACAAGCTCGATCATCTTCTCCGACAAGTTATGATACTGCGTATTCTGGCGGTCATTCAATATGCCGATGATTGGCTTGATTACGGTTGTCCAGAACCAGTCCACGATTTCAGCGACGATATGCAAATCCAGCAATTCCTCGAACAGTGATTCATTGCCTTGATGGATCGACTTCAAGCTAATACCCGACTCCTGCATGACGATCAACAAATTGTTGAGCAGACGGCTCATTGGAATTTGATACTCCTGCGGCGGCAGCTCAATCGTGAAGATCGCCTTCATCAGCTGATTCAGCAGCGGCTTCGCTTTATCCGGCTCCGTCAGCTTAATCGCATCAATCAGCTCATTCTCCAGATGGGTTGGATAGGTCAGGTTCAAATAATGCTTACCCGAGCTGAAGCTTTCATATGGCACAATTATGCCCTCGCCCAAATGGATCCGATGCTTCAGTGCTTCAAGACCTTCGCGATACGCGATAGCGATCGTTGAGACGGAGTGGAAGGGGAGGCTGTGCCCAATGCTGATGTTCAAGCTTAGCACCGACGCAATATGCTCTTGTACACGAACGGCAAGGTCGTTCAAGCTGTCCTTGAACAGCTTCTGCTGCTCGGTCTCGCTGCCAATGAGCGTTACGATCGTACCGTCGATAAATACCGGATCAAGCCGATCATCGGCTGGGATAAGCTCCTGCAGCATATTGTGAACGGCGAACTGCAGCAGCTCCATATCGCTCTTCTTGTAACGAGTACCATCAATGGAGTCGATCTGCACATTCATGACGACCATTGTCTTCCACTTGGACAGCTGGTGACCGTAGCCGAAGCGAATGAGCCGATCCGCAACCTCGCTTTGCTTGATCGAGCCTTGATAGGCTCGCATTAGATCGAATAATTTCACCTGCTGAAGATGCTGATTCGCTTCGTGCTGGAGTCGTTCATTCGATTGGAATAGATGCTGCATCTGCTCGCCGATGACTTGGAATTCATTCGCACGGCGGCCTGACGCAACCTCATTCGAACGCAGCCGGAGCTGGGTCAGCAGCCGCTCAATAGGCGAATACATGCGGCGGGAGCTGAGCCATGCGACAATGATCGAGATAACGAGCATGATGATGCATACCGTTGCGGTGTACATGCCGATTTTGTTAGATTCGCTAGTTAAGCTGGCAATGGAAGTGGCGGACAGGTAGGTCCAATTATTCAGATCCGAACGATGATACGTAATGGCAAAATTGCTGCCGTTCAGCATCATTCGCAGCTGTCCGTTCGTCGCATTCCACGTGTTGAAATCCGCCAAGCCAGCATCAGCAGCAGGGTGTCCGATCAACTCGGCATCAGGATGCAGAAGCAGCAGGCCTTTGCTGTCAATGATCATGATGCTGTCCGATTCATCCGTCTTATCGTCCAGCTGCACCATCTGCTGCAAGCTGCACACCGGGATGTTGGCAATCGCCGCACCGTAATGCTCAAGACCGGCAGAGGGCCATTTCTTAATCAGACTGATGCTGTAATCGCACGACGCCATATTCGTATTCTCTTCGCTGTAGAACCAAGTCGTAGGCGTTAGCATCCAATCGGTATTGTCGCTGCTGTGTATGATATCTGACAGCTCAGCATAATGCTGATATTGCTCGAACGGATACAGCCCGGAATTCTTTACCATCCAGTTGTAGCGCTCATTCATCAGAATAACGTCTTCGACCTTCGTGTCGAACGACTGCATGTACCGGATTTCATTCTGCAGATCGTTATACAGCGCAAAATCATTCGCTGTCATCTTCTGCTTCATCGCCTTCTGGAAGACAGTGGAATGAATGACTTGATTGAGTGTCTGGTTGACAGTCATTAGCTTTTGCTCTACATTGGAGTTGATTTGACGAATGAGCTGCTGTTTGCCGTGATTTACGTGTGACTGAATTTCATTCGATGATGTGAAGTAGGAGAAGATGCCAATGAATAATACCGGTAAAGTACTTAATACAAAGCCGTATATCGTCAGCTTGCTTAGAAAAGTAAGCGATTTCATGTTCATCAGCACCTTGTCTGAAAAGTGGTCTTCTAGGCCTTATCATGATCATTTTGTGAACAACATTAATAGAATTATGCCAGCATTCGTCTGCCTGAACAAGGGGGAATTAGGACGAATCGGATGGTTTCTGAAGAACCAGACCATGAATAGGGCAGTGCTAACTGTCTGCTCCGCAAGTCTCTTGCTAGTGTCTGCGGGCTGTGCTCTGGGCCAAGGAGATGCGAATAAGGCCTCTGCAGCCGAGGATCGCCCGACGATTTCGATCATGGCGCCGCTTCATTTTCCAAGTCCTCCGAGCACGGACATCATCAACCGTATCGAGCAACAGACGAATACCAACGTTGAGATTACATGGGTGCCGGACGGTGTTTATTCGGACAAAATGGCCGCAGCGCTCACGACGAACTCGCTCAAGAAAGCGACTTTCGTGAAGTATACGGACTATATTTTCATGGCTGATACGATGCGCTCCGGCGTATTCTGGGATATCGGACCTTACCTGGATGAATTCGAAAACCTGCGGCATCTCGATCATAATATTATGAAACAGGCTTCTGTGGATGGCCAAATCTATGGACTCTATACCGAACGGCCCTCTTCGCGTCAGGGGATTATCATTCGGCAAGATTGGCTGGAAAAGCTCAATCTTAAACCTCCGAGCACGATCGATGAGCTGTATGAGGTTCTTCGACAATTCACGTACAATGATCCCGACGGTAATGGCGTGCAGGATACAGTTGGTCTAGCGGACCGGAATGATCTGGTGTACGGCGCATTCAAGACATTGGGCTCCTATTTCGGCACACCAAACAATTGGCAGCTGGACAATGGCAAATTCATCGCCGATTTTGAGACACAAGCTTACATCGACACCATGGACTTTATGCGCAAGCTGTACGACGAGAAGCTGATCAATTCTGATTTTGCCATAACGAGTAAAGATATTCAACGGAACCTGCTGATTACCGGCAAGGCCGGCGTCTATATCGGCAGCATGAACGATGCGCAGCGCTTGTCGACAGAGGCAGTCACCGTTAACCCGAAAGCGACCTTCACACTTGTGAACCGCATAGAGGGTCCGCAGGGCTATAAGATCTGGTCGATCCCGAATTACAATGGCCTCTACTTATTCTCGAAGAAAGCGGTAAAAACAGAAGAGGAGCTGCGTGAGGTGCTTGCGTTCTTCGACCGTTCCATGGAGAGAGATGTTGCGAATATGATGCTGTATGGACTTGAAGGCCGTCACTATGAGGGGAGGAACGGCATGGCTTACCTGCCTGAGGCTACAAGTGAGTTGAGGATTAGCGAGGTCAACGCCCTCTATACGCTGATGATCGCAGATTTCAGCAATCCGAATGTGAGGAAGGCTGCACAGAAGGAGCCGTTAACGGAATTAGCCGATCGGCTCGTTGCGGATAATGAGAAATTTCTAGTGAAAGACCCTTCCGTTAGCCTGCATTCGAAAACCTACGATGAGCATGGGCAAGAGCTGAACCATATTATTACGGAGGCGACCTATAACTATATGCTTGGTCAGATCGACCTAGATCGGTTTAAGAATGAGGTAGACAGATGGAAACGCAGCGGCGGGACGAAGGTCATCGAGGAGCTGCAGGAACAATATGAGAGCATGCAATAAGAATCAGAAGAAGCCCCGTCGCGCGTATGCACGGCGGGGTTTTTCGCTTTCAATATGACTACTCAGCTGCTAATTGATGCCAATTACAACGATGCTCATTAGCTCACAATCCGCGCCGTTATAGGCTTTATGAGCTAATGATTGTTTCGGTAATGATAGTCTTCCTATATCGTAGACCTTGCAACCAACCACAAACAAAATCGGAGGTCTAAGCACAATGACAAAGAAATCATTGTCCATTCTGATGACCGCCATGCTGTCGATCAGCGTATTCATGACAGCATGCTCGAGCAAATCAGAAGAGAAGCAAAGTGAAGAGACGCAAGGCTCGAAGACGACCGAATCGACACAGACGGAGCAAACAGACACGCCGAAGGCAGAAGAACCAACCGCAATCACGATCATGCTGCCGCTGAATATTGCGGAGACGCCGCCAGATGATATCAAGAAAGAAGTCGAGAAGCTGACGAACACCAAATTAACGTATCAGTTCTTCCCGGCTGATACATACGAAGAGAAGCTGACGGCAACGTTCGCAACGGGCTCGCTTCCACAAGTTACTTACTTGAAGAACCAATCGACGTTCATGTCGATGAAGGAAGCGATCAAGGATGATCAGTTCTGGGAAATCGGGCCGCTGCTGAGCGAATTCCCGAACCTGAACAAGCTGAAGCCGGAAATTTTGAATAACACGAAGGTTGAAGGCAAGCTGTATTCGTTATATATCGGACGACCGCTTGCCCGCCAAGGCATCATTTATCGTAAAGACTGGGCAGACGCGCTTGGTCTCAAAACGCCGGAGACGACAGAAGATCTGTACAACATGATGAAGGCATTTACGGAGAACGACCCGGATAAGAACGGCAAGAACGATACGATTGGTCTGACTGACCGTAATGACCTGATCTATGGCGCATTCAAGACGATCGCTTCCTGGTTCGGGACACCGAACAACTGGGGGGAGAAGGATGGCCAGCTGCTGCCAGAATTCATGTTCCCGCAATACATCGAGTCGATGAACTATATGAAGAAAATCCGTGATGAGAAGCTCATGAATCAAGACTTCCTCGCTACCAGCAAGACGGACCAGACTAGTCTGTTCACAAGCGGCAAAGCTGGTGTGTATATCGGAAGCATGCAGGATGTTGACTCGCTTAATAAAGATTTGATCAAGAACGTTCCTACAGCGGTAGTTGAAACGGCTGCATTGATCAAAGGACCAAACGGTCAGCAATCCACTTGGGCGATTCCTGGCTATAACAACGTAGTGCTGTTCCCGAAATCGGCAATTAAAGACGAAGCTGAGCTGAAGAAGATTCTCGCATACTTCGACAAAATGATGACCCCAGAAGTTGCCAACGTTATGTACTGGGGTATTGAAGGCGTCCATTACAGCGTAGTTGACGGTAAAGCGAAAGTCTCCGATGACAAAGAGAAGGTGGAGCGCGAGGTCAAAGGCTACAAGGACAGCGTAATCGGCGAGCCTGAGACGAACGGCATGTACCAGCCGCTCAATACGCTGCCAGCCCGTATCCATGCGGATTCGGAGCTGATTCCTGCCAATGAGAAAATCGCTATTGCTGACCCAACGGCAGCGCTTGATTCGGCTACGTTCGCCGAGAAAGGCGCTCAGCTGCAAGAGATTATGACGGACGCAACTTATAAGTATATCTATGGCCAGCTCGACCAAGCAGGCTTCGAGAAAGCGATCGAGAACTGGAAGAGCCGCGGCGGTCAAGCGATGATCGACGAGTATAATGCTTCCAAATAATGCGTAAGCAATTCCGAATATTTGAAGGATGAAGTTCGGTGGGCTGCTCGGCTGCGGGCGGCCCCATTCTAAGAATCAACGTCAGAGGGGGATCAGCATGAATCAAGCCGCCCAGATGCCAGAGGTGAAGCCGATGCCTCGCCGTGATCATGCGCTAACCAAGCGTATTTGGCGAAACAAGTGGCTGTACGTCATGATTTCGCCTGGTATCTTGTACTTTCTTATTTTCAAATACTTTCCGATGTTCGGTCTCATTATCGCTTTCGAGGATTATAAGCCATATCCCGGCAAAGGGATAACAGGCAGCGAGTGGGTTGGGCTGAAACACTTTGAGAGATTGTTTACGGAGCCTGATTTTCTGAACATATTGGGCAATACGCTCACGCTGTTTGCTCTTAATCTAATCTTTTTCTTCCCGATACCGATCATTCTTTCCTTAATGCTGAACGAGGTTCGTTTGTCGATATTTAAGCGGACATTCCAGACGCTCGTCTATTTGCCTCACTTCATGTCGTGGGTCATTATCGTGTCCATCAGCTTCGTCATGCTGACGATGGATGGCGGCATTATCAACTCTTTACTCGAATACTTCGGGTTTGACAAAATTAACTTCCTGCTTAGTCCCGATTGGTTCCGCCCGGTGTACATCATTCAGGTGATATGGCGGGAAGCCGGATGGGGGACAATTATTTATTTGGCAGCAATCGCATCGATCGATCCTCAGCTGTACGAAGCGGCGCGTATGGACGGTGCCGGACGGCTGCGCCAAATGTGGCATGTAACACTTCCATCGATCCGCAGCGTGATCGTCGTACTGCTGATTCTCAAGATTGGTGATGTGCTGGAACTTGGCTTTGAACATGTCTATCTGCTGCTCAATTCGATGAATCGTGATGTAGCAGAGATCATTGATACTTATGTGTATACGGCGGGTCTGCGGCAAGGGCAATTCAGTTACAGTGCCGCTATTGGGTTGTTCAAATCCGTCATCGGTCTAGTGCTCGTACTATTCGCGAACCGCCTGGCGAAGCGTATGGGTGAGGAAGGTATTTATTGATCGTTATTATGCTTGAAGGAGGCAACCATCATGGTGGAAGATCGGACGTTCGGCAACCGAATGTTCACTGGGATCAACTATTTGCTGCTCACCGTGATCGCACTTGTGACGATATTGCCATTCGTACATATCGTAGCAGGCTCATTCACAACGAATGCGGAGCTTGCAGCGAAGCGATTCGTTCTTATTCCAACGCAGTGGAGCTTTGATGCGTACACGTTTATTTTCTCTACCAATACGATTATGCGTGCAATGGCTGTGTCTGTTGGCATCACGTTATTCGGTACGCTGTTCAGTATGCTGCTAACATCGCTTATGGCTTACGGGCTGGCACGCCGCGATCTTGACGGCCGTCGTTTTCTGAATTTGTTCGTCGTCATTACGATGCTGTTCCACGGCGGACTTATTCCAACCTTTATCGTTGTCAAAAATCTAGGACTTATTAACAGCTACGCCTCGTTAATTCTGCCAGCAGCGATTAGCGCGTTCAATATGATCATACTGCGCAGCTTCTTCCAGAACATTCCGGATGGGCTTGAGGAATCGGCCCGGATTGATGGCTGCAGCGATTTCGGTACATTGTTCCGAATCGTTTTGCCGCTGTCGATGCCAGCGCTGGCTACTATATCGCTCTTCTATGCGGTAACGTATTGGAATACCTATTCGAATGCAATCTTCTATCTAACGGATAGTGACAAATGGCCAATTCAAGTGCTGCTGCGGCAGATCGTCGTTCTCGCAAGCGGATTTGAGTCCGATGCGAGCCTGGACAGCACCGTTCCGCCGCCAGATCAAGCGGTGAAGATGGCGGTTATCGTCGTATCGACGCTGCCGATTCTGATCGTGTACCCGTTCCTGCAGAAGCATTTTGCGAAGGGTGCTCTGGTAGGCTCAATTAAAGGTTAAGAAGAGATGGAGAGGAACCTCAATGACTAGACCGAATGAGATGCGGCCGCTTGCTTGGGCGGCAGTGGCTTGCGATTCAATCATAAGCCGCTATGCGCCAATCGAGCTGCCGCCGGCACATCGCTGGCATTATCATCAGGGTGTTTTTCTATGCGGGATGGAGATGCTCGCGAAGGCAGTTTCAGATGAACGGTACACGCGCTACATACAAGGTTATGTCGATGAATTAGTAGATGCGAATGGCAATCTATATTTCGCTCGCGACGAGCTGGATGCCATTCAAGCGGGACTGCTTTTATTTGATCTTGATGCACGCGTTGGCGGTGGGGGCAAATATAGAACTGCTGCCGGCAAGCTGCGTCGTTTGTTTGATACGCTGAACCGCAACTCGGAGGGCGGCTTCTGGCACAAGGATAAATATCCGTATCAGATGTGGCTGGACGGCCTCTACATGGGCGGCGTATTTGCGCTCAAGTATGCGAATGCATTCGGGGATCATGAACTTCGCGATATGGTGCTACATCAGGAGAGGCTGATGCGCCGCTTTATGTCGGATGAACGTACGGGGCTGCTCTTCCACGCATGGGATGAGTCACGACGGATGTCATGGGCGGATGATGAGACGGGCTGCTCGCCTGAGCTATGGGGACGATCGCTCGGCTGGTATGGTCTTGCCTTATCCCAGTTTATCGATTGCCTGCCAGAAGGCCATGCAGGACGTGAGGAGCTGGCGCAAACACTCGCCCGCTTCGTCCAATCGATCATACAATTCCAGGATCCAAACACGGGTCTCTGGTTCCAGGTCGTCGATAAAGGCCATCTGCATGACAATTGGCTCGAAACGTCCTGCTCCTGCTTGTTTATCTATGCGATTGCTCGGGCAGTTAAGCAGGGTATCGTACCAGACAGCTGTGCTGCAGCTGCTGTTCGCGGATATGATGGCTTGTTCGATTTCGTTAAGCAGGATGCAGATGGCCGTCTCATCCTATCCGGCATCTGCATCGGAACCGCTGCTGGCGATTACAATCATTATGTCACACGTCCGACAAGCGAGAATGATCTTCATGGAGTAGGAGCCTTCGTCATGGCTTGCGTTGAGGTGGAATCGCTCGTATAATAAAGCCATCATTGAATCGATACGTGATGGGAAAGAATCCCGGTATATGGCGCAGTATATGCGTTCTATACCGGGATTTTTCTTGTCCTTCGGGAGGTTAGGGGATGGAGTTGGATTACTCGACCATGCAGATGCAGGCGGGAAGTCATATGCTCGAAGCCGGCATGTTGATCGGCGGGAGATATCGAATCGCAGGTATTATTGGGCAAGGCGGAATGGGAGTTGTATATGCGGCGGAAGATACTCGGCTGCAAGGCAAGCTTCGTGCAGTGAAAGCAGCGAGCCGATTTGGCATCGATTACGATCTATGCGCCGAGGAGGCGCGCATGTTGATGAGGCTTAGCCATCCGAACGTGCCGCAGATCGTTGACTATTTCCCTCCGGACGATACCGGGGTCGAGTATGTCGTCATGGATTACGTGCACGGTGAAACGGTCGCCCAGCGTCTGAGTCGGTATCAGGGGCGAATGTCCGTAGATGATATCGTCTCGATCGGTTTACAATTATGCGATGCGCTGTCGTATCTCCATGAGCAGACTCCGCAAATCATTCATCGTGACTTAAAGCCTTCCAATGTCATGATTGATAAGAACGGGCATGTGAGGTTGATCGATTTTGGAATTGCGCGCTTCTATAAAGAAGGGGTTCAATTCGATACCGTCCTGTTAGGAACGCCAGGCTTCGCTGCACCAGAACAGGAAGGCGGGAGTCAGAGTGATCCACGTACAGATGTTTATGGTCTGGGAGCACTTCTCTATTTTCTCCTTAGCGGAGGCCACACCTATGCCGCCGGCAATACGAGGCTGTTCGAATCATCGGAGCGGGCTATCGATATTCCGCCTTCATTGCTAGCGGCGGTTCATCGGATGCTGCTTGCGAATCCGTCGATGCGCTTCGCATCGATGCGGCAAGTGGAGGAAGCGCTTGTGGATGCTAGGCCGATTGGCCGATCCGTTAATCGGTTGCTTAGAGGCCCTAATGCGAATGGCAGGTTACCGAACTTGACAGTTGTGCTATCGGCTGCGCCAGGAGCGGGCGCTACTTTCGTGACGATGACGCTTGCCAGATTACTTGCTGACAAGGGATATTCCGTATCGGCTATCGAGTCGTCAGGCCAAACGCCGGAATGGCATGCGTGGCTGAATGGATCGCGCGATAAAGGCATGATGAATCCAGCGTCAGACGGTGTTTATTATCGATTCGAGCAGCCAAGAATCGATTGGTATTGCCAATATTCGGATCGGCCTCCAACCCATGCGGATGAGGAGGCTGCATTTCGACTGCTGGTTGAGCAAGCCTCCAACGTACGGAAGTCGCTGCTTGACCTGTCATCGTGCTGGCATGAGCGGAACGGACTCGGATGGCTGAATCGAGCTTCTACTATTATGATTGTTGCGGATCCGAATCCAGCCAAATGGTCAGCTGTTCGAATGCGGAAACTGTTTGATGAACTCGTTAAGGCGCGTGAGGATGGGGCGAAGGTGCTGTGGATTGCGAATAAGGACATCAAATTTCCGCAGCGATCGGAATGGCTGTCTATGTTTCCTGAGCAGCCAGCCGCTTCGGTGCCGTGCATTCCACAGGATGAGTGGATGAAGCTGCTGTGGGATGGACGTTGGATTACCGATGTGCCCGCTTATCGTCGTTCTTTGAGCGCATCTTTCGGGCAGGTGATTCGTGTCGTAACCGGCGAGAAATGACAGCATTCGCGGCATTTGATCATCCACAACATTGCTCTGATATGGTACAATAAGACCGGCGCGTGCATTCATTTATGCGCGGATTATACCCATATTAGATGAAGGAACGGAGTTTAATACATGAGTTTATTGACTGTCGAAGATTTGTCCCATAACTTTGGAGATCGGACGCTGTTCAAGAACGTGTCCTTCCGGCTGCTTGCCGGTGAACATGTCGGACTTGTTGGTGCGAATGGTACAGGCAAATCGACGCTGATGAATATTTTGACGGGGTCGCTTCTGAAGGATAGCGGCCGCGTAGAATGGACGTCGAAGGTCCGCTACGGTTACTTGGATCAGCACACGAAGCTGACGCCTGGCAAGACGATTCGTGAAGTGCTGAAGGACGCATTCCTTCCACTGCTCGAGCTTGAACAAGAATTGAACGATATTGCAGGCCAGATGGCTGATGCGGATCCGGATACGCTGGAGCAGCTGCTTGAGCGTATGGGTGAAATTCAAGAAGCGCTTGATATCGGCGACTTCTACATGCTGGACGTGAAAGTCGAGGAGATGGCGAACGGTCTCGGTCTCAATGCAATCGGTCTTGAGCGTGACGTTGCCGCGCTTAGCGGTGGTCAGCGGACGAAGGTATTGCTGGCGAAGCTGCTGCTTGAGAAGCCGACGGTTCTTCTGCTTGACGAGCCTACCAACTACTTGGATGAAGAGCATATTACTTGGCTGACGAACTACCTGCAATCATACCCATATGCATTTATACTCATTTCCCATGAAACGAGCTTTATGAATGCAGTTGTTGATGTCGTCTATCATCTCGAATTTGCACGCTTGACTCGATACAGCGGCAACTATGAGAAATTCCTCCAAATGGCGGATATTAATAAAAACCAACACATTGATGCTTACGAGAAGCAGCAGGAGTTTATTAAGAAACAAGAGGACTTTATTCAGCGCAATAAAGCCCGCTATTCGACATCCGGCCGTGCAAAGTCCCGCGAGAAGCAATTGGACCGTATTGAACGTATCGATAAACCGGAGGAAGCACAGAAGCCGACGTTCGGTTTCAAGGAAGCTCGTACGAGCGGCAAGACGGTCTTCGAGGCTAAAGGTCTGTCAATCGGCTATGATCGTCCACTGCTGCCGAAGATGGACGTTCTTATCGAACGCGGCGATAAAGTCGCAATCGTCGGCTGCAACGGCGTTGGTAAATCAACGCTACTGAAGACGATTCTTGGCGTTATTGAACCGCTCGAAGGCAAAACGTACCGCGGCGACTTCTTGCATCCGGCTTATTTTGCTCAAGAAGTGAAAGCACCAACCATTACGCCTCTTGATGATGTATGGAACGAATTCTCGAACTTGAACCAGCACGAAGTACGTGCTGCCTTGGCTCGCTGCGGACTGAAGAACGAGCATATTACGCGTTCGCTCAATCAGCTAAGCGGCGGCGAGCAGGCGAAGGTTCGTCTGTGCAAGCTGATGATGCGCGAGAGCAACTGGATTCTATTCGACGAACCTACGAACCACTTGGACGTTGTGGCGAAGGAAGAACTGAAGCGTGCGTTGAAGGAATTCAAAGGCACCGTCATCCTCGTTTCCCACGAACCTGACTTCTATGAAGATTGGGTTACGAAAATTTGGGATGTCGAATCGTGGTCGCTTCAGCCACATTAAGGCATACTAGCTGTATATTGCGCAATAAACCTCAGAGACAAGGTAAACCGGTTGTCGCCGTTAATGGTACGGAATAGTCGGTTCACTCCAGAGAAATCCAAGCACGAGTATAGGATGTCAACTTATACTTGATTGGATGAAAGAGCAGGTGAAGCTTACTTGAATGAACGAATTCTAGTGATTGAAGACGAAGAAGGCATATCGCGTGTCCTTCAGCTGGAGCTAGAGCATGAGAGTTACACGGTGGGCGTGGCAGCTGACGGCCGGACCGGACTTGAGATGGCACAAACCGGCAATTGGGATTTGGTGCTGCTCGATGTGATGCTTCCCGGCTTGAATGGGATTGAGGTGCTTCGGCGTCTGAGGCAGGGCGGGAACACCGTTCCCGTCATTCTGCTGACGGCAAGAGATACGGTTCCCGATAAAGTAAGCGGCTTCGAGCACGGTGCCAGTGATTATGTCACGAAACCGTTCGCGATGGAGGAGCTGCTTGCGCGCGTACGGAATATTCTTCGCATCTTCGCGCAGCACTCGAAGGAGGTTGAAGGGTCCGACCTCATTAAGGTCGGTGACCTGACCATAGAGCTCCGCACTCGGAAGGTGTTCCGCAAGGAGCTGGCCGTTGACCTGACGCCGCGTGAATTCGAGCTGCTTGTTTATTTGGCAGAGCATAAGAACGAAGAGAAGTCGCGCGAAGATATTTTGTCCGAAGTATGGGGCTATGATTTCATTGGCGAGACCAACCTAGTAGACGTGTACATCCGATACTTGCGGCAGAAGATCGATAAAGGCTTCCGCTATAAGCTCATCCATACCGTTCGCGGTGTAGGCTATATGCTGAAGGAGCCGAATGGATGACGCTTCGCAAACGATATACGTTATTCACGATTTTCTGGATCATATTCATCCTGCTGCTGTTCAACATCTTCGTGTATTTGTTTGTTATTAACATTACGACGCGGAGCGAGGAGCAGTCGCTGACCGACAAGGTGAAGCTTCTGCTGGAGAATACCCATCCGCAGCAGTTGGCGACCTATAAGAACCCCGGGCTGCTGAACGATTTCTATAATGTGAACGAGCTTATCCGCATCGTATCTCCATCTGGAGACATTTGGAGCGAAGAAGGATCGGACAAGGAGCTGCTTAGTCAGCCTGCGGTTTATTACCGCTCTCACGACTCGGGTCTCATGACGCTTGGCGGCAAAAGAGTGCTGTATATGCGCGTCCCGCTTTACGAAGGACCGATTCAGGTAGCGAGTCTTGAAATCATGCGCAAGATGAATACGCTCGACACATACTTGCAAATTCTAGTCGTTGCACTGGCCGTCACTAGTGCCGGCGCGATATTGTTTGCCATATTCGGTACCTATTGGTTCACCTCGCGGTTAACCTCTCCGATTCAGCAGATGGTATCGACGATGCGTGAGATTGACCGAAGCGGCAAGCTGCGCAAAATCGAATCGAAGCCCGAAGACGACTCCGCTGAGATGCAGCAGTTAGTACGGGCTTTCAACCAGATGATCGAGCGGCTCGATAGAACTTTTGCCCGACAGAAGCAGTTCGTTGCAGACGCTTCGCATGAGCTGAAGACACCGCTTACGGTTATCGGCAGTTATGCCGGTATGCTGAAGCGCTGGGGCAGAGACGATGCTGCCGTCCGTGATGAAGCGATTGAATCGATTGCTCGGGAAGTAGAGCGGCTGCAGAATCTAACGAAGTCGATGCTGACGCTTGCCGATGCGGAGCAGGAAGATTGGCTGAACATGGAGACATTCGACCTTGTGCCAATTGTGGACGAGCTGTCCGAGATGATGCATGTAACCTTCAATCGAACGGTAAGAGTGAAGGCAGCAAGCGGCAGCGTGTTCTTGAAGGGCGATCGGGATAAGATTCGTCAGCTGTTCGTCATTCTGATCGATAATGCGATCAAATATAGTAAGGACACGATCGACGTTACCGTTAGCTCGGTGAAGCAGACGGTACGTGTATACGTAACGGATAAGGGGATTGGCATTCCAGAGAATGAGATTCCCTATTTATTCGAGCGGTTCTACCGCGTAGATGGTGCGCGCAGCCGTGCAACGGGCGGTGTTGGTCTTGGCTTGTCGATCGCAAAGCGAATTGTCGATTTGCACGAAGGGCAGATTGATGTGATGAGTAAGCCAGGACACGGAACGACGATCATGCTGCAATTCCCTCAGCGCAAAGGCTAGTTCTGTTGTTGTATTTGAAGAATGAAGGCTCTGCTTGCCTATTCGGAAGAGACGAAATGGGCGGGCAGGGTCTTTTGTATGCGAAAGTTAGGCCAGTGAAGGATCAGGATTAGGTTAGGAATTGGGAAGTAGGGTCAGAGACACTAGTTCGCTGCATGGGCGTGGGCGGATATACAAAAACAGCAAACCACAGACCTGCATGTTATTGCATGGAGCGTGTTTGCTGTTCTTGCTGTGTGAGGAGCGCGTTCTATTTGATAACACGGCGCGCAGTGATATAGTTTTTCGTCCAATAAGCCGAATTGATGCTTGAGATCGTTACTCCGGAGCTTGTTGAAGCGTGCAAAATTTTGTTGTTGCCAGCGTAGATTGCTACGTGTGATACAGTGGAGCTGCTGTTAGAGCTGAAGAAGACGAGATCGCCTTTGCTCAGATAGCCCTTCGCCACCTTCGTGCCGAGCGTCGCCTGTTCCTTCGATGTGCGAGGAAGCTCGATGCCGTTCTCCTTGAATATGTACTGCGTAAACGAGGAGCAGTCGAATGCATATGTGACATTGCTTGGAGCGCCGAAACGGTATGGGATGCCAAGATACGATTTGCCAGTAGTTAATACTTCTTCTGCTTTAGGTGTAGCTGCTGATGCTTGTTCTGTGAATCCGAAGCCGAGCGAAGCAAAGCCGATGGTTGCACCTAGCATGACGCTGACGATAGTCTTCATCCATGGTTTTCTGATGTTCATGTTGTCCCTCCATCGTTAGACTAATCTTTTGCTGGATTAACTATAACACAGCTGTGGTCTCCTAACGTTTTCCATGGAACGCGGGAAGTGGGGCGGTATAACGGTTTTCGTCGGTTTATGAAAGTTCAGTTAGAAAATTCTCATGTTCATATGAGCATAATGAGAGCGAATGAGAGGGGATTTGCGCATGACAAAGTTGACTTTCCGCGGAACAGGTGATTCCATGGGCGTTCCTCGTGTATATTGCGATTGTGAAGTATGTAAGGAGGCCCGCATCACTAGCGAGAATCGCAGACTTCGCTCAGCGCTTCAGATCGAGGATGATGAATTGGGTCAAATGTGGATTGACTGCGGTCCGGATTGGGGACAGCAGATGGAAGCTGCAGGCGTCCGAGCACCAGAGCGAATGCTGATCACGCATGCTCACTTCGACCATATCGGCGGGTTGGTCGAATGGGCGGATGCATGCCGCTGGCTGGAGCAGCGGGGAGAAGCGTATTCGCCGAATGAGGTGATAGCGGAGATCAATAGTCGGTTTCCGTGGGTAAACCGGCAGATTCATTTTGCCAAAGCGGATGATGACTTAACGTTCGGTGGTTGGAACATACATGCATGGAAGGTGTGCCATGGCAAGAACGGCTACTCCTATGCTTATCGATTCGATCACAGTGAGACGGGCAGGGCGTGGGCATACTGCTCGGATGCGATTGCTCTGAAGGATGATGAGCTTAAACCGCTTTATGGTTTGGATTTATTAATTCTTGGAACAAGCTTCTATGATGAGCCTTATCCCTTCGACACTCGATCGGTTTACGATGTGAAGGAAGCGCTCGAATTGCTCAAGGAGCTGAGACCGAAGCGCACAGTATTTACGCATATGTCGCATGATCTGGATCTGCGGCGGGATTATGGATTGCCCGAAGGTGTACAGTTCGCAAGAACGGGTATGACGATTAATATTTAATGCTCTTCATTAATAACGTGAAATATTCGTATAGTTAACGGAAATTGTCGTCTTGCGCTGTCGCAATGTCGCGTATAAAATGAACTGTGGACGACACCGGCTAGTGGACGCCGGTCGAACAGAATCGGAGGCAATGAGAGCGGAAGTGGACATGGACATCTTTGGCGTGTTCAGTATTATTGGTACGATCGCATTCGCGGTCAGCGGCGCCATCGTCGCGATGGAGGAAGAGTACGATATTCTCGGTGTGTTCGTGCTTGGTCTTGTAACAGCTTTTGGCGGTGGTGTTGTACGCAACGTACTAATCGGCATTCCTGTATCAACCTTATGGAGTCAAGGAGAGCTGTTCAAGATTGCACTCATCTCGATGACGATTGCATTCATCCTGCCAATCTCTTGGCTGAATCGTTGGCGGAGAAGCGAAGCGTTCTTCGATGCGATTGGTTTATCAGCATTCGCTATACAAGGCGCGTTGTATGCAACACAGATCGGTCACCCTGTCAGTGCCGTGCTGGTTGCGGCAATGCTGACAGGTATTGGCGGCGGTATTATCCGCGACGTGCTTGCAGGGCGCAAGCCGCTCGTCCTTCGCGACGAGATTTATGCCGTATGGGCAATGCTTGCAGGGCTATGTATTTATTACAAATGGTTTGAAACGACGATCGAGCTGTTATTGTTGTTCGCAATCATCATTGTTCTGCGTATGCTTTCCGTACATTTCCGCTGGCGCCTGCCGCGCCGCTCGCTCAAGCATGCATTCGCGCAATCGGTGTATGACCGTCCGGAGCAGCATGCTGAACAAGAGGCGAAGGAGAAGCAGACTGCTGCTCAAGGGCAGATGAATACTGCGGTTACGATGAAGTCTGCTGTAGGCAATCCGTTAGGCGCGTTGGTTAGAAAAGGATGGTGGAACCGTTGAAGCATGTTTTATTCGTTTGTCTGGGCAACATTTGCCGATCTCCGATGGCGGAGGCGGTATTCAGACTTAAGGTAGAAGAAGCAGGATTCAGCAAGGAGATTAGCATCGATTCGGCTGGAACTGGCGATTGGCATATCGGCAAACCGCCGCATGAGGGAACGCGAAAGCTGCTCGATTCTAGAGGCATCTCTTATGAAGGGATGCGCGCTAGGCAAGTTCGGGGCAACGACTTCTCCGACTTTGACTACATTGTGTGCATGGACAACAGCAATGAACGCAATGTTGAAGCCATTCGTCAAGGATTGAACGCTAGTGATCATGGCAAGGCGAAGCTGTTCAAGCTGCTCGACCTCGTGCCAGAGGCTGGAACAACGGACGTTCCAGATCCTTATTACACGGGCAACTTCGAGGAAGTGTACGAGCTTGTCTCAACAGGCTGCGACAGGCTGCTCGAACAGATCAAGCTGGACTTATCTGAATAAGCGGCGTTAAAGTGAACCCCCCGACAGTGGATGTCGGGGGGTTCTTCGTGCAGCTGTTGGAGGAACTGCACGTTAAGGATTGTCACAGTGGCTATTGGCTCGAAAAGGGTGTGTTCAGATCGCTAATGGTTGTGAGCGTGGCTAATGTGTGGAAGAGCGTGCGATTCATACTCAAATGTAGGCCGTTTCGCGTCTTATCGATCCAAGAAATGCGCCAGTCCTGCCGGCAGATCCTTCTGCCAGAAGCCCCACGTATGCTTGCCATCGCGCTCTAGATACGACACCTTTGCTCCACGTTCCTCAAGCAGCGCACGCGCATCGCGATTCAACTCAATGAAGTTGTGAACGCCGCGATCGATCGTTTCGTACGCATCCTCTTGCAAACCAACGGTCATGTAGATGTCGAGCCACGACAGATCGGATTCCTCCTCAATCAGATCAAGCGAGCAATCGAAGAACGCGCCCGACAGCGACAGCACTTGTGTGAACAGGGCAGGGTGCTTCAGCGCGATATGAAGAGAGGAGGTGCCGCCCAGCGAATCGCCAGCAAGCAGACGAGAAGCTTCGTCACGACGTACCGGATATTTGTTTTCAATAAAAGGGATAAGCTCCTCAGCGAAAAATCGTACATAATTCGCATGCAGCGAACCGTCAGGCGAATACTCCTCGGTGCGCACCTTCTTGTCTACTTCGACTCCAACAACGATGAAAGGTTCAATGCCTTCATCTAATATAAGCTGGTTGGAAATTGTCGCTACGCGTCCGAAGTTGAAGAAATCCTCGCCATCCTGGCAATATACAACAGGGTAGCTAAGTACTTCATTATAGCCAGGCGGCAGAAATACGCGAAGCTTGCGTTCGCCCTCTGGCAAGTAACGACTTGTTACGACTTCTTTGTTAACTGTTCGTTTCAAATATTTGTCATCCATTATGATATGCTCCTCTCTCCCTGCATGAGATGCTTCTCTCGTGGGCAAACAATAGATAGGAAGTACGCGCTTTTCTAGGCTTCATGTGTGACGTTGTATTACACTGTAACACTACAGAATTGTTCCTGTTACATATACAATTTCGATGGAAATACGTCTAAAACTCTAAAAAACAGCGGCTATATCGTGTTTTTACTTTGACCATTTTCTCGAAACAGGTATATAATTATTCTATAACAGAGGTATGAGATATTCAAATTTAAATACGAGGTGAGCGTTTGCGATGAGCAAAGTGGTGACTAAACAACCGTCTTACGAAGTTCAGTCCGAGCCAGTTACACCGTTGTCCATTTTGTCGCCTGAAGGCGAAGTCGTAGCCCCGGACTTGGTTCCGAACCTGTCCGATGAACAACTGAAAGAGATTATGTACCGCATGGTATTCACGCGTGCTTGGGATGAGCGCGCAGTTAACCTGGGACGTCAAGGCCGTCTCGGCTTCTACGCGCCGGTTTCCGGTCAAGAAGCATCGATGATCTGCAGTGAGTACGCTTTGAATAAAGAAGATTTCGTATGCCCTGGCTACCGTGATATGCCGCAGCTCGTATGGCATGGTCTTCCGCTGTATCAAGCATTCCTGTACTCCCGTGGTCACCAACACGGCGGTCAGATTCCAGAAGACGTTAACGTTCTGATGCCACAGATCATCATCGGCGCACAAGTGCTTCATGCAATGGGCGTTGCGATGGCATTCAAGAAAAAAGGCGAGAAACGCGTTGCGATTACGTACACGGGTGACGGCGGTTCGTCCGAGGGCGATTTCTACGAAGCGTTGAACTACGCTGGTGTATTTAAGCTTCCAGTTATTTTCGTTGTTCAGAATAACGGCTATGCAATCACGACGCCATACGCGAAGCAAACGGCTGCGCTGTCTGTTGCGCACAAAGCTGTAGCTGCAGGTATCAAAGGCGTTCAAGTCGACGGCATGGATCCACTCGCTGTCTATAAAGCAGTATCCGAAGCAGCAGAGCGCGGCCGTAACGGCGAAGGCGCTACGCTGATCGAGCTCATTACTTATCGTTACCGTCCACACTCGATGGCGGATGACACGACGAAGTACCGCACGAAGGACGAAGAGAACGATTGGGCAACACGCGATCCGCTCGTACGTTTCGGCAAGTACCTCGAAGCGAAAGGCCTCTGGACGGAAGAAGACACGAACCGTGTCAAAGAAGAGTCCAAAGCAACGGTGAACGAGCACATCAAGAAAGCGGAACAAACCGAGAAGATGACGGTAGCGGGTCTGATCGACTCGATGTTCGAGAAAACGCCTCAGCATCTAGAAGAGCAAAAGGCAGACTTTCAATAATATTCGACTAAATCGCTGAAGGAGGATTCCATCGATCATGGCTCAAATGAATATGCTTGAAGCACTGCGCGACGCAATGCGCGTGGAATTGAAACAGGATCCTAACGTTCTTATTTTCGGTGAGGACGTAGGTAAAGTCGGCGGCGTATTCCGTGTAACGGAAGGCCTGCAAGAGGAATTTGGCGAAGAGCGCGTATTCGATACGCCTCTCGCTGAGTCCGCAATCGCTGGTATGGCTGTCGGAATGGGTACGCAAGGCTTCCGTCCGATCGCAGAAATCCAGTTCGTTGGCTTCATCTACGAAGCTCTCGACCAAATGTTTGTACAAGCTGCTCGTATGCGTTACCGCTCCGGCGGCCGTTACAACTCGCCAATCGTATTCCGTACGCCTTTCGGCGGCGGCGTTAAAGCGGCTGAGCTGCACACGGACTCGCTCGAGGGCTTGGCTATCCAAACACCAGGTATCAAGGTTATCGTACCTTCGAACCCTTACGACGCTAAAGGTCTTATGATCTCTGCAATTCGTGATAATGACCCTGTATTCTTCATGGAGCACTTGAACCTGTACCGTGCATTCCGTGACGAAGTGCCGGAAGGCGAATACACGATTGAGATCGGCAAAGCGAACGTTGTTCGCGAAGGTAAGGATGTAACGATCATCGCTTACGGCATGATGGTGCACACAGCGAAGAAAGCAGCTGAAGAGCTTGCTAAAGAAGGCATCGAGGCTGAGGTTATCGACCTTCGTACGCTGCTGCCGCTTGACATCGATACGCTTGTGAAGTCGATTCAGAAGACGAACCGTGTAATCGTCGTTCAAGAAGCACAGAAAACATCAGGTGCAGCTGCAGAAGTTATTGCACAAATCAACGAGAAAGCAATCCTGCACCTCGAAGCGCCAGTACTCCGCGTAGCGGGTCCTGATACGGTATATCCGTTCGCGCAGATCGAAGATGCATGGCTGCCATCGCCAGAGCGCGTAATTAAAGCAGCGAAGCAAGTACTGAACTTTTAATTCATAATCGATCCTGCAGCGCTGTTAGAGCGAAGGTCGGTCACGTATACAGAACGAGGGAGGCATTCGGATGGCTAAATTCGAATATCGGTTCCCGGAGCTGGGCGAAGGTCTGCATGAGGGCGAAATCGTCAAAATGCACATCAAGCCAGGCGACGCGGTTAATGATGAGAGCATCATTATGGAAGTTCAGAACGACAAGGCAATTGTAGAAGTACCTTGTCCAGTTGAAGGTAAAGTTGTTGAAGTGTTCGCGAAAGACGGCCAAGTCATGCATGTTGGCGAAGTTGTCGCAATTATCGATGTTGAAGGCGAACTGCCAGAAGGCGCAACAGTAGCAGCGGACGGCGCTCCAGCAGCGGAAGCTCCTGCAGCAGCACCATCGGCACCAGCAGCGCAAGCGGCTGCACCTGCTCCACAAGCGAGCGGCGCACTCGTATTGGCAACGCCAAGCGTTCGTAAATACGCTCGTGAGAAAGGCGTTGACATCTCGGCTGTAACAGGCTCCGGCAAGAACGGCAAAGTTACGCGCGAAGATATCGATGCATTCGTATCCGGCGGTACAGCACCTGCACCAGCAGCAGCTCCAGAAGCGGCGGCTCCAGCGGCAGCAGAAGCACCAGCAGCGGCGGCATCGAAGCCAGCAGCACCAGTTGCAGCGGGCGATGCGTATCGTCCAGAAGAACGCGTGCCATTCAAAGGCATTCGCAAAGCGATTTCGAATGCAATGGTTAAATCGGTATATACAGCTCCACACGTAACGCTGATGGATGAAGTTGACGTTACTGAGCTTGTTGCACTGCGTGCAAAATATAAGCCTTACGCAGAGAAGAAAGGCGTTAAGCTGACGTACCTGCCGTTCATCGTGAAGGCGCTCGTGGCTGCTTGCCGCGAATTCCCGATCATGAATGCGACGTTGGACGAAGCAGCGCAAGAAATCGTTCTGCGCAAATACTACAATATCGGTATCGCGACGGATACGGAGAACGGCCTGATCGTTCCTGTTATCGAAGATGCAGATCGTAAGAACATTTACTCCGTTGCAAGCAAAATCAGCGATCTGGCTGCTCGCGGCCGTGATGGCAAGCTTGCTCCGAACGAACTCAGAGGCAGCACGATCTCGATCACGAATATCGGCTCCGCAGGCGGCATGTTCTTCACGCCGGTTATCAACTTCCCAGAGGTTGCAATCCTCGGTACGGGTCGTATCTCGGAGAAGGCTGTTGTTAAGAACGGCGAAATCGTGGCAGCACCAGTCATGGCACTGTCGCTGAGCTTTGACCACCGTCTCATCGACGGCGCAACGGCTCAAAACTTCTTGAATTTCATCAAAAAACTGCTGGCTCAGCCAGAACTGTTCATCATGGAGGTGTAACGAACATGGTAGTAGGAGACGCTTCACTCGATATCGATACATTAGTCATCGGCGCAGGCCCTGGCGGTTACGTTGCAGCAATCCGTGCTGCACAACTCGGACAAAAAGTACTGTGCGTAGATAAAGCAACAGTAGGCGGCGTTTGCCTTAACGTTGGTTGTATCCCGTCCAAAGCACTGATCTCGGCAGCTCACCAATACGAAGCAGCTTCCCACGGCGAAGCATTCGGTATTACGGTTGGCGACGTGAAAGTGGACTGGAGCAAAGTGCAAGAGTTCAAGAACGGCGTTACGAAGAAGCTGACGGGCGGCGTTGCATCGCTGCTTAAAGCGAACAAAGTTGAATACTTCAACGGCGAAGTCATGTTCATCAACCAGAACGAAGCTCGCGTATTCAACGACCAAGAAGCACCGCGCTACCGCTTCAAGAACTGCATCATCGCGACGGGCTCCCGTCCGATCGAGCTGAAAGCATTCCCTTATGGCGGTCGTATCCTGTCCTCGACAGAAGCATTGTCGCTGCCAGAAATTCCGAAGAGCCTCGTTGTTATCGGCGGCGGCTACATCGGTATCGAGCTTGGTCAAATGTACAGCAAATTCGGTACGAAAGTAACGATCATCGAAGGCTCCGACGCAATTATGCCTGGCTTCGATAAAGACATGTCCAACCTCGTAGCGAAGAAGCTGAAAGCGAAAGACGTTACGATCGTAACGGGCGCTCAAGCGAAATCCGCTGCTCAAACGGCTGACAACGTAACGGTAACGTACGCTGTAGGCGACAAAGAAGAAACGGTTACAGCTGACTACCTGCTCGTAACGGTAGGCCGTCGTCCGAATACGGATGGCGAGCTTGGCCTCGACCTCGTTGGCATCGAAATGACAGACCGCGGTCTGATCAAAGTCGACCACCAAGGCCGTACGAATATCCCGCACATCTTCGCAATCGGCGATATCGTACCAGGTGCAGCACTTGCTCACAAAGCCATGTATGAAGGCCGCGTAGCAGCAGAAGCAATCTCGGGTCTGCCAAGCGTAGTGGACTACAAATGCATTCCAGCTGTTGCTTTCTCTGATCCAGAATGCGCAAGCGTTGGCTACTCGGAGAAAGAAGCGAAGGAAAAAGGCCATAACGTTAAAGCTGGCAAGTTCCCATTCGCAGCAAACGGCCGTGCACTGTCGCTTAACGGCGCAGAAGGCTTCGTGAAGATCGTTTCCGATGCTGACAATGGCCTCGTACTTGGCGCGCAAATCGTCGGTATTGAAGCTTCCAACATGATCGCTGAGATCGGTCTGGCAATCGAGATGGGCGCTACGCTCGAAGATATCGCCCTGACGATCCATGCTCACCCAACGCTTGGTGAAATCGTGCTCGACGCTGCTGAAGTAGCGCTCGGTCACCCAATCCACACGTTTGTAAAATAATATAATGTTGCAGACTAAACCAGTAGTGGTTTATGTCTGCTGCTCTAGAGGTCAGCGACTTGAGAAGCGTCGCTGGCCTCTTTCTGCTGGCAGCTCATATATTACCTTATAAGACGGTCCGGTTCGTCTTCCAATCGAAGGAGGCAGTTAGGGATGGCAGATCAACAGGAACAACAAGCATCGTATTCATTGATTGCAAAGCCAGCATCCGACTCCCGAACGGTGCTGACCGATATCGTATTTCCATCCGATACGAACCATCTGCAGACATTGTTTGGCGGTGTCGTCATGGAGTATATGGATAAAGTGGCAGCAATCTCAGCGATGCGCCATTCAAGACTGCAGGTTGTGACGGTGTCAACGGATAGCATCGACTTCGTCGCACCGATTCGTGTCGGTGAAGTTATCATTGTTGAATCGTTCGTTTCTTGGACGCATCGCACATCAATCGAAGTTTACGTAAAGGCGGATACGGAAAATTTGAAGACGGGTGAACGCAGAACAGCGGTAACTGCGTTCTTCATATTTGTTGCGCTTGGAGCTGATGGTAAACCGACAGAAGTGCCAGGTATTATCCCCGAGACTGATGAAGAGCGTTCATTATTTGAAACAGGCGAGGAACGTTATTGGCAGCGTCGCAAAAGGTTGGATGATCGCAAGAATAAGGGACATTAAGGATCTTTAGGGAGATATACAAATCTGTCGGTCCTGTCGCAATATATGTTACAATATTGATACTAGAGTGTCAGGAAGACCGATGGGGGAATGGATGAGGATGAGTCTCAATGAAGATCAATATTTGCAGCTGCTGAAGCATGTTCTTGAGCATGGGACGCGCAAGGATGACCGTACAGGTACAGGAACAATCTCGGTGTTCGGTTATCAAATGCGGTTCGACCTTCAGGAAGGTTTCCCGCTGCTAACAACGAAGCGTGTGGCATTCAAAGCGGTCGTGAGCGAGCTCTTATGGTTCATGAAGGGCGACACGAACATTCGTTATTTGCTTCAGCATAACAATAAGATTTGGAATGAATGGGCATTCAAACGCTGGATCGAGAGCGACGAATATGAAGGACCAGATATGACGAACTTCGGGCTTCGCTCACAAACAGATGAGCTGTTTGCCCTTCAATATAACGAGCAGATGGAACGGTTCAAGCAGCTCGTCCTGACGGACGATGCATTCGCAGCGAAGTACGGCGAACTGGGCGATGTATACGGCAAGCAATGGCGCGCTTGGCGGACGACACAAGGGGAGACGATTGACCAGCTCCAAGACGTGATTGAGACGATTAAACGCAATCCTGACTCGCGTCGTCTGATCGTATCGGCATGGAACCCGGAAGACGTACCGACAATGGCGCTGCCGCCATGTCATACGCTCTTCCAGTTCTATGTGGCGGATGGCAAGCTGAGCTGTCAGCTGTATCAGCGGAGCGCGGATATTTTCCTCGGCATTCCGTTCAATATTGCAAGCTACGCGCTTCTTACTCATCTAATCGCTCATGAGTGCGGACTGGAAGTAGGCGAATTCGTGCATACGCTCGGTGACGCTCACATTTATGTGAATCATATGGAGCAGATTCAAGAGCAGTTAAGCCGCGAGCCGAAGCCGCTGCCGAAGCTGAAGCTGTCTGGAGACTGGAAATCTGCGTTCGATGCGGACGTGGCGAACATCACGCTTGAAGGCTACGATCCACACCCAGCGATCAAAGCGCCAGTTGCTGTATAATGAGGGCGCACCAGCGAACAGGAGAGTGGTCAGATTGAGTCAGATTACGATGATATGGGCAATGGACCGGAATCGCGGCATCGGCATCGAGAACCGAATTCCGTGGCGTTTGCCAGCGGATATGGCATTTTTCAAATCATATACAACAGGCAAGACGGTCGTAATGGGACGCAAGACGTTCCAATCGTTTCCCAAGGCGCTTCCGAATCGACGGAATGTTGTTCTCTCGCGCAACAGCGATCTGGCGCTGGAAGGAGCAGAGGTAGTTACGTCTGTTGAGGAAGTATTGCAGCGTTACGGGAGCGAAGAAGAGCTGGTCATTATCGGCGGTGCCGAAATTTATAACTTATTTATGCCTTATGCCAATAAACTGCTTGTCACTGAAATCGATGAAACGTTCGCAGGTACAGACGCCTTCTTCCCTGCGTATGATGAGAGTAAGTGGGTTCTCAAGGATCGCAGAATTGGTGAGCAGAATGAGAAAAATCCGTACGTTTATCGCTTTTTGACCTATGAACGGTCGTGATTGAGAATTGTCCTGGAGAGTGGTAATTAGCTCCCGAATGTATAACGGTGCAAATGATTGTACGGATAATCCATTTATCTAGTGCGCGATATGATGCTAATATGAACCCAATTCATCTATTAAACTAGCGTTATCATGCAAAGATTACGACACAAGCTGCTGATCAATTTTCGAAGTAATCTTCGGAAATCGAGAATATATTGATGGGGGAGTTGCGATCATGTCTACACCAACGGGATTTATGGAGTTTAAACGCGAACTGCCGGCAGATCGCGATCCGGTAGAGCGGATTAAGGATTGGGAAGAATTCCATCTTCATATGGATGAGGAACAATTGCGCACGCAAGGCGCACGCTGCATGGATTGCGGTACGCCTTACTGTCACACAGGCATGGAACTGGCTGGCAATGCTTCTGGCTGCCCGGTCAATAACCTTATACCAGAGTGGAACAATCTGATCTACCGTGGACTGTGGCGCGAAGCGCTCGATCGTCTGCACAAAACAAACAATTTCCCTGAGTTTACAGGCCGTGTATGTCCTGCGCCATGCGAAGGCTCCTGTACGGTAGGTCTTATCGGGCAGCCTGTAACGATCAAAACGATTGAACAAGCCATTATCGACCGCGGCTTCGACGAGGGCTGGGTCGTTCCACAGCCTCCGAAGGAACGGACAGGCAAACGTGTTGCTGTCGTTGGTTCAGGTCCAGCTGGTCTTGCGGCAGCTGCGCAGCTGAACAAGGCAGGCCATCTCGTAACGGTGTACGAGCGTGCAGATCGCATTGGCGGTCTTCTCACGTACGGTATTCCTACGATGAAGCTGGATAAAGGTGTTGTTCAACGCCGCGTTGATCTGCTGGAAGCAGAAGGCGTTACCTTCATTACGAACACGGAGATCGGTAAAGACATCCCTGCACAACAGCTGGTTGACGATTTCGACGCAGTTGTATTGTGCGGCGGCGCAACGAAATCCCGCGACGTATCGATGGAAGGCCGTGAACTGAAGGGCATCTATCAAGCGATGGATTACTTGAACGGCACGATCAAGAGCTATCTGGACTCGAACCTCGAGGATGGCAACTACATCTCTGCCAAAGACAAAGACGTTATCGTCATTGGCGGCGGCGACACGGGGACGGACTGTGTTGCAACAGCGCTGCGTCATGGCTGCCGTTCGGTAACGCAATTCGGTACGCATGCGAAGGCACCGCTTGAGCGGGATGTGGTGAACAATCCTTGGCCGCAATTCCCGAACGTGTACACGCTGGATTACGCGCATGAGGAAGCGAAAGCACTCTATGGTCAAGATCCACGCGCATTCTCGGTACTGACGAAGAAATTCGTTGGCGACGAGAACGGCAACCTGAAGGAGCTGCACACGGTTCAAATCGAGCGTACGGTGGATGAGACGGGCCGTAAGATCTATACGGAGATTCCAGGCACTGAGAAGGTGTGGAAAGCCGACATCGTCCTCATCGCAGTTGGTTTCGAAGGTCCTGAGAGCACGATCATTAACGAGCTTGGCCTTGAGCAAGATCGTCGTTCGAACGTGAAAGCGAAGTACGGCAAATATGTAACGAACGTGGATAAAGTGTTCGCTGCAGGCGACATGCGCCGCGGTCAAAGCTTGGTTGTATGGGCAATCAACGAAGGCCGTGAAGCGGCTCGCGAAGTCGACAAATTCCTGATGGGATCGTCGATGCTGCCTTAAGCGAGACGATTCATCAGATGTAAGAATAAGAAGCACGATCGCGTTTAGATAGCGGTCGTGTTTTTTTGTGACCGTGTAATTTACATAAGATCGATTATGTTCACTAATCAGCTTCGCAGAAGTTTTCTCATTTTCGACAGCATCGTTGTTATGTTAAGCTATCCATATATGGGCAGCGAGCGATTAGTGCGGTGTCCGATCGAAGCTGTAAGAAGAAGAGTTGGAAAGTGGAGGTTGCATCGTACATGATTCAATATGGATCGGATATCATTACTGAGCTTAAATTCGTCAGCTTCGAGCCAACGATTGAGCGTCGTGACAACCAATGGGTGGATATTGAGCTGATTCCAGAGCTGTGGAAGGGGACGCCAGTTCCGGATGGCATTCATGACTTAACGGTCTATGTCATCTGTACAACAGGGGGTCAAATCGCGCAAATCGTACCCTATGATGAAGGCTGCGACTGCGAATTTCAGTTTACGGTGTCGGAGAAGGAACAGATTTCGGCGTATATTTTGTCGGAAGATATTCAAGCGCGGATCCGCAATCTAACCTCCCCAATCTGAGGAAAGATATGCTAAAATCGGGGTATACAAAAGCTAGATTCAGAGCTTCCTAGCTTCTAGCATCTGATTTCAGCGGAGGTAGGTCCCATGCCCACCGATAACGCCAACATATTGACACCGGCAGAATTGCGCAATATAAGAGCGTATGTGCAGCATAAGTTCGCCGACTTGTCACAGGACAAGCATGCTGATATCGTTGCGGATGCCGTTCGTAAGATTGTATACAGAAGGCTGCCTGCCTTCGCAGATGAGGTGCGCAGCGACCTTACGACGAAGCTTATTCGGACTGCGCTCCTCGAGCGGTCCGGTCCGGTAAGCGTCGATGATATCGTAGAAGTGTGCTTGCCCCTGCCTATGGAAGATCCGGCATTGTTCGAACCGTTCCATGCGTGGGTCGAGCAGCAGCTCCAGGCAATGATTCAACCAGAGGTGCTAAGAGATGCGCTAGCTAACTTATCGGTTGATAAAATCAATCGTGATAAGCCGATGTGGCAAACGATGGCGGAAATGCTAACACCTCATGCGCAGCCGTTAGCGCCAATAAGAGAGGGTTCGGCGGTCATTCTACCTTTCGTAACGAATGCGGGTGCAGGAGCGATATCGGCGGATCGTCATGCAGAGGAAGCAGGGGTACCCGTTGCTGACTCTAGACGAGGGATTCGCCGTCCGTTAATGTATGGAGCGATGAGTATCGTGATAGCCGCAAGCATGCTGCTGTACGGCTGGTATTCGCAGCGGCCTGATTCGAAGGAGAGCGCCGCGTCGGATGTTGTTTCTGTAGTTGAAGCCGCACCGATTACCACAGCGCCTGTCAAGAATGAGCTGCCTGCAAGTCTGCAGTATCGGGTAGTGGACACGAACCGGCTGGCGGAATATCTTCATTCGAAAAATTCTCTGCTAGCGGAAGCGAAATATATGGAGCCGATTATTGCGGCTGCTGAGGAGTTCGGCATCGATCCGCTGCTGCTGTTCGCTATTACGGGTCAGGAGCAGGCATTCGTGCCACGGACGCATAAGAAAGCCAAGGAAATTGGGAACAATCCGTTCAATGTGTTCCACAGCTGGGAGGAATACAATACGACGATTACCCAATCCGCTAGAATTGCTGCTCGGACTATCGTTAACTCTAGCAAGAATCGTCCGGCGGACATAGATCCATTCACCTGGATTAACCGCAGATACGCGGAGGATCCGCTATGGGCAGACGGTGTTCGATCAATCTGGAACGCGATGAGCAAGAGAATAGCTGATTAGGCACATGACAAGTTAACGTGATTAATGATAAAATAAAACAAACGTATACGTGCACCATGAGATGTCGGATCAGGAAGCACCTCTTTCGAACAAGCTTAATTACTTTAATGCGGGCTGCCTCGTTGCAGCCTATTTTGCATGACAAGAATGGCAAAGGAGCGCGATTTCTTGAAGACACTCATCATTGCGGAGAAACCAGATATGGGGCGCAACATCGCCGCCGCAATCGATCCGAAGGCGAAGAATCATCGTACGTATCTCGAAGGCGATCAGTACATTATTACATGGGCCATCGGCCATCTGATCGGGCTCGCGGAGCCGGATGCTTACGATGACAAGTATAAGAAATGGAACATTAACGACCTTCCGATCATTCCAGACGACTTCAAGCTAGTTCCGAATCGGAAAACCATTGATCAGCTTAAATTAATTGGCGAGCTAGCTAAGCGAAGCAACTTGCTCATTAACTCGTGCGACGCCGGGCGTGAGGGGCAGCATATTTTCTCCCTCATCCAGCGGCACCTGAAGCTTAAGCAGCCGGTGAAGCGGCTGTGGATATCGGACTTGACGCCAGAGACGATCCGGAAGGGCTTCGCAGAGCTGAGAGAAGGATCTGAGTTCGAGAACTTGACCAAGGCTGCCAGGGCGAGAAGCGAAGCCGATTGGCTCGTTGGCATGAACGGTTCCCGTGCGTTTACGACGAAGCATAATGTGCTGCTGTCCGTCGGGCGCGTGCAGACGCCGGTTCTTGCGCTTATCTATGATCGGCAGAAGCAGATCGAGGCGTTCTCGTCGTTGAAATATTTTGAGCTGGAAGGGCATTTCAATCAACAGAATGTCGCGTACAAAGGAATGTGGCAGGGCGAGCGAATGACAGACAAGGCGAAGGCGGATGCGCTCGCCGCCAAAGTTAAAGGGAAGCCAGCACGGATCGCATCATACGAGGTCAAGGATACGAAGGAGTATCCGAACAAGCTGTATGACTTGACGCTGCTCCAGCGTGAAGCGAACGGGCGGTACAGCTTCTCTGCGAAGAAGACGCTTGATATCGCGCAGTCACTTTATGAGAAGCATAAGGTCATCTCTTACCCTAGAACGAATTCGAACTATGTAACAGAGCAGAATATTCCCGAAATGCACAAGGCGCTGTCAGCGCTTCAAGGAACGGATTACGATGCGCTCGTGAAGGGAGCTAATCGCAATCTTGTACATGCAGGCAACAAGGCGATCTGCAACCCGTCCAAGGTTGAGGATCACCATGCCATACTGCCAACGCATCGGAAGGCAAACGGATTGAATCCCGATGAGAAGAAGCTGTATGATCTTATCGTTCGCCGCTTCTTGTCGCAGTTCTATCCCGCAGCGGAGTATAAGATGCATACCGTGCTGACTGAGGTCGAGGGCGAAACGTTCAAGACAACGGTGAAGCAGCTGCTCAGCATCGGCTGGAAGATGATCTATGCCGATCAGCAGAAGGAGAAGAAAAGCACAAGACGCAGTAACGCGAAGGAAGAGGAAGAAGAAGAGGAGATCGAGGTGGACGAGCCTTTCTCCATTGAACCGCATGTGCCTGTCACCTGTGCAGATGCGATTGTGAAAGAGAAGGACACACAGCCACCGAAGCACTTCACCGAAGGCACATTGCTTAAGGCGATGGAGAGCGCAGGCAAGCAGATCGAGGATGAAGAGCTGCGCGATGCGATGAAACAGTCAGGGCTAGGCACACCTGCTACACGTGCGGCCACGATCGAGCGTCTGAAGCAGGTCGGCTATATTGAGATGCATGGCAAGAAAATCGTGATTACGCTTAAAGGCCGAACGGCCATTGAACTCATTCGCGGAGCAGGCGTTGAGCTTCTGACTTCTCCGGAGATGACGGGTCAATGGGAGCGCCGACTGAATGAGATTGCACGCGGCACTGCTTCGGACGAGCAGTTTATGAACAAGGTAAAGCAGTTCGCAGCAAAGATTGTTGACCAGGTACGCTTGCAGTCACGTGCGGCGAAGACGTCGTTCGAGAGTGAGGAGCAGCCTGCCAGCGGCGGCGCTAAAGGCCGCAAAGGAGCGTCACGTACGCGCGCGAAAGCGGCCTCTGATAGCTCAAGTAGAGGCAGAAGAGCTGCACCGTCATCTGAGACTGGCTCAGCGGGCAGCAGTTCTGTTGGAACATTGAAGACATCGATTCGTACAGGTAACGCTGCAGCACAAGCCGCAACACCTAATGACGGGCCTAACATCGTTGCCGCTTGTCCACGAATTGGCTGTGGCGGCAGCTTGTTCATGGGACGCAAAGGGTATGGCTGCTCGAACTATCGAGAAGGCTGCAGGTTCGTCATTTGGAAGATGAGCTTCGGACGTTCGCTTACGGACGCACAGGTCAAAGCGCTGGTCGAGAAAGGGAAAACGGCAAAGCTGAAGCTTGCTCTAGCGGACGGAACACCCGCAGAGGGACGGATTGTTCTACGTAATCTCGACACAGGAGAGCTGGAAGTAGAAGTGGATTAATGCGGTGAAGGAATGGATAAGGCTAGCTGTCTCAACGTTCTTAGGAACGTGGTCAGCTAGCCTTTATTTAGGTTGGGACCTTATGTCGGCTTGTACACAGCACATGTTATCCCTTGAATTCATCGGTTTATTGGCGATCCTCTACATACCGGTGAATAGTTGGCGGTACGTCAGGCAATTGATGCAGCGTAAAGAAAGCGCCTTGTGGTTGTACTGCAATCTCGACGTTATTATACGCCCATTCGGTATCTACCTTCATATGAATGGCGTTAATGCCTGCTGTTAGTGCAGGGACAACGTCCGTTCGAATCGAGTTGCCGATCATCCACGTCGATGCACGATTGAAATCGCCTTCTTGCAGGATCGACTCCAGCGCTTCGTTGTTCTTGTGGCGGCGAATATAGATGCGCGGTCCAAAATAACGTTCGAGGTTCAATTGATCGATCTTTCGGCGTTGAATAAGAAGCTCACCGCCTGTATATAGATGCAGCTCGTGGCCGTACTCCGCCAGGTCGTTCAGCGTAGATTCCATGAATGGGTAAGGCTCAACTTGGTGCTCGTAAACGCTGCGTCCAAGCTTCCAGAGGAAGTCTTCCTCTACTGGGGAACGTCTCCGTCCCGTCATGTCGGAGAAGTACACATACGTATCGATGAACGATTGCGGAAAGTGGTCGCTCTTGAAACCAAGCACATGCACGCCAGCAATATCGATCTCTGTTTGCTTCTTCTTGATGATGTCGGCGGTAATTCCAGGGTATCCGGCAAACCAGGTAAGCATAGAGTCGCTGAATTGTTCGATGACGAGGTAGAAGTATTTGTTACAGTAAACGAGCGTATCGTCTAGGTCAAACAGTATGGTTTGTTTCATCTTAGGCACGACTCCTTTATCTAAGAAGATAAACGACGGTATCACCGTTCGATCATCCATGAAGCCGGTAAGCGCTGTCTCAACAGTGCGTAGGCTTGACAGTATCCTCCCCTGACATCAATCTACCGTAAGGAGCATCCTTAGTCAAACAGAATAATGGCGCCCCGAACCGCGAATGCTATGCGATGGAGGTGATTGATGTGCCATTCAATAAGAGCGAGAAGATCAACAATCAACGCAATGAAGCTAGCTTCAAGGAACAGGAACGGACACCAAAGGCGAAGAAACAAGGCGAAGTGCCGCCAAGCCTTAATGGCATAAATAAAGAAACAGTGTAGCTCCTTGCTTTGCTGTAAGAAGTCGTTCAACAGGTCTTCGGTACAGAAATCCGAGCTTTCCGAACATACATTATAATGTATGGTTCTTGCACCACTTATGTAAACGGCATTCTTCCCATACGAACGAGGCATGCTATCGATTGGAGTCGATGCATGCCTCGGATCGTTCACGATATTAAAGGGGTTAAGCATATTTCAACCGCTTGGCAGTCAGGTCGTTCTTAATAAAATCAATGCGTTTGCGCACATAGAAATCGAAGCTGTCTCCACGTAACTCCTTCGGCGCGATCGAAGCGCCTGACTCGTTATCGATAATCGTTAATTTGCCGTCGCTGTAAAATTTAAACGTTAAATCTCGGAATGGGCGATTCTTCTCTACATAACGATAGTTCTCGCAGCGCTTCATGTTGATCGGCCTCCTTCAAATCCAAGTATTGGATTGGTTAATGGATTATAGAACGTTTGTTCTTGTTTTTATTATACCAAACATTTGTTCGGATGGAAACTATTTTTTGTTTCTCGTAAGATAGAATGATAGAGAGGATTAACGCTTAAAGGAGACTAGGCAATGATTCGTGTATCGCACCTAACGAGGCAGATTCCAGGAGGCCCTAAAGTACTGGACGATATTAGCTTCGAGATTGAGCCAGGCGAATTCATCGCGTTGAAGGGCGGCAGCGGCAGCGGCAAGACGACACTGCTTCGTTGTCTCGCACTCCGTGAGGCATGGACGAAAGGTACATATGAGTTTGACGGTAAAGACGTTCTGTCCAATCCGCTTACAGGCAAATTCAAAGTAAGACGTGAGGCCGCATATCTAGAGGAATCACCTGTTCTGTATAAGACAAAGTCTGCTCTTCGTAACGTTATCATCGGTTCGATAAACCAGACGCCTTTCTGGCGCCGCTGGACAGGTGCAGTTCGCAGTGACGATTATATGGGAGCGATGGATACGATTGAGAAGCTTGGACTGCTCGACAAAGCGCGTCTGAAAGCAGACAAGCTCAGCGGCGGGGAGAAGCAGCGAATCGCAATCGCACGGGCGTTAGTCCACGGAGCGAAAGTCATTTTGGCCGATGAACCGGTTACAGGTCTCGACCCGCATTCTGCTGACCAAGTGTTAAGTGACTTGAAGAAGCTGTGCAAGGAGCAGGGACTTATCGTAATCGCCTCACTGCATCAAGGCGATTACGCGGAACGTTTTGCTGATCGGACGTTCGGACTTAGCGGCGGCAAGCTGCTGTTCGATGTAAAGGGCAGAAGACTGACAGAGCATGAGAAACGTCAGCTGTAGTCTTAGACCATTACAATTGGAATGGCTGCAAATATCGGACGCATATAATGGACCATCTGATCGTTAGAAAGGTGGCTCCTACATGGCTGTCCAACAACCGCTTGTTATTCATTCGCATAAGGTGACGCTTCCGAAGACTGAACTGCATATTCCCGTCGTCTCTGCCGGTCCGAATCCAGCCTCCGAGCGGGCAATCAATACGGAAATCCGCAAAGGCGTACAGCAGCTAATCGCTGAGCAAGGCTCGCTTGAAGATCCACGCTCGGAGATGATCGGCTGGTTCGAGACGAAGACGAACGAGAAGAACGTGTTCAGCATATCGTTATTCAACTATGCGTATACGGGCGGGGCACATGGGATGACGCTGCAGAAGTCACTGACGTTCAATACGGAGTCGGGACACTCCTATACCTTATCGCAGCTGTTCAAACCGGGTGCCGATTATGTGAAACGGTTGTCTGACTTAGTCGCGCAGCAAATTGCCGAACGCGATATTCAGACGCTGGAGCCTTTCACATCGATTCGTCCCGATCAAGACTTCTATATTGCAGATCGTGCGCTTGTCATCTATTTTCAGCTGTACGAGTTGACTGCTTATGCTTACGGATTCGCATACTTCCCGATTTCAGTCTACGATCTGCAGGATATAATAGACGAGAACGGCCCGCTTGGCCTCATGGCTGCAAATAACTAGTGATCCGAACTGATTAATGTTGTAGGAGAGAAATATGCTGACGACTGTCATCGCCATTACTGCAATTGCTATCATTGCTGGAATTGCCCTGCTTGTCAGAGCGAGGCAGCACCGTAGGCTTCCGTCTGAGCACGCCCCAGAATGGGACAATCGTATAGCTAAGAGTACCGCGCATAAGGAACATGAGTCACAACCGACGGCGGTTACATCGATTGTTCCCGCGTATCTGGATAAACGATCGGTTCTGCTCGTGGATGACCATCCGATGATGCGTCAACTGATGACGGAAGTGCTGACGCAGACAGACATCGGGGTAGTGAGCGCTGGCAGCAGCCAGGAGGCGCTGGAGCTGCTCTTGCAGTATCGCTTCGATCTGGTTCTCACAGATGTTCAGATGCCTGGTATGGATGGCATTGAGCTGCTTAGGCGGCTGCGTTCCCTAAAGGGCAGTCCAAACGCTTCTATTCCTTGCGTGTTCGTCACGGGAAGCATGGAAGATGCGAAACGCCGGGAGGCTGAACGATTAGGGGCACTTGCCTTTTTCACGAAGCCGTTCGACATTCAAGCGATTGCTCAATTCATCGCTGAACATCTGGAGCAGGACCAGCTCAACGTTTCGCCTTGATCGATAGACCGTACGATGCAACAAGCGTCGTGCGGTCTTTTTGTCAGGCATGCTGCAGGCTTGATGCCGTTCGGTGCTGATCGAATTCATATGCTCATACAATGAACCATCACACATGAGTGACGGAGGTGATCGGCGTTGAGCATTGGATTCGCTGCATTGACTGTTTTCGCTGTCATCTGCTTGCTGGCTATCGGGTTGGCGTATGCAGCAGGATTGAGCATTCGAGCATCACGGTATCAATCCTATGGTGGTTCGACGTATGCCCAATTGGTGCATGACAAGGACGATTTGAACCGATTAGGCTTCCCGCAGCTGCTGCTTCGCAATTATCGAAGCTCGGCATCGTTTGGCTTATCTTTTCAGCAGCTTGGTCTTATTGCGGGGGCTATCACCGTATATGGATTCGCGATCGAGCATGGTGGATGGACTGTTATCGGCTGGGGCTGGCTCATCATGGGGCTGTTCGGCATTGCAGCGGGTGCTGCGATGGCGGAGCTTAGCTCTGCTTTTCCGACGGCAGGCGGCCCTTATCATTGGGCGCTCGCTCTTGGGGGAATTAAATGGAGTTGGATTGCAGGTGGGCTTCATTGGATGGGCAATATCGCGTTATTGGCGCTGACGAATTACTGCGGGGCGAAACTAGTGGATACATTCGCAGCTGCTAGTGTGGGCTATACATCTGGAAGCGGGACCGTGCTGGCGTGGATGGCTGTGTTCTATGCGCTGCAGTGGCGATTGAACCTAATGGCGGCTCGGCAAATGAGACGTACAATTGGGATCGGTACTTTATTGGTGATTGGTTTATCCGTAATGGCCATTGGCGGGTTGGTGTGGTTCATCTACCCGGCATCGGTGCCTGTTGTCTCGCTATTCGATTCAAGCATTTTATTGGGCAAAAGTGAGTTTGTAGATCCAGGCCTATCTTCTGTCTCAGGGTGGCTCGTCGGGCTGCTTCTTCTTCAGCGAATGTTTATCGGCAGCGAAGGAGGAGCGGCAGGTGCGGAAGAAACAGCTGATCCGCGCATTCGAACAGCGTGGGCCGTCTTCTTGTCTCCCGTGTACATGTTTGTTATTGGATTCGTGCTGCTATGCACTGTAACAATAAGCCTTCCATTCGTGACGAATAATAGCTATCTCGCTTATGGGATGTGGATTTCAGCAATCATGCAGCCTTGGGTCAGATGGGATATCGTCATCATTATTCTCTTAATAATAGCGGTACTGTTATCTGGCGTACCCCATATGAATGTCCTCTCCCGCACATTATTCGTCGCAACACGAGATGGTGTACTGTCTGAACGTCTTCGTACCGGGCGGGTTTCAGCACGTACTGGCAAGCCGTCTGCTGCCATTACCGTATCGGCTGCGCTTGCGGGAACGGCAGGGCTGCTCTATGTTGGTCTCATGGGTGGGGGGCAGTCGTCGCTTATGACGATGATCGGCTTCGCTATCCTGGCTGTTCAGCTTGCATGTGCAATTCCAATAGGACTGCGTCTGTTCGGTAAGAAGGAGAAAGTGCGCAGCAAGCTGCAACCCGCACCTTGGAGGCTTGGCCGCCTAAGCGTGTTGGTTAGTTGGTTGGCTTGGATCGGCATGATGGCGAGTACAGCAGGCAGCATGCTAATGCTATCGCCGATAGCCGGAGCCGCTGCCGCAGTAATCGTGATGCTGGCATGGCTGGCTGCAATCATTCGCGGCAATGCATTCAAGCTTAGGCTGCAGACGGCAGCACGAAGGTCACGTATGGAGCTTCAGCGAATTGAAAGAAAATTCGGACCGTTGTTTCTAGACGGGAAATGATCAGATAATTTATTTCCCAGGGAAGCGCATAAACATACAACTTCATTATTCTTTCGACATAAATTCGAATGTTGAATGCGACAATCTGTGTCGAACTTAGAGATAAAACGATATGTATTTGCCAACGTTTGGCGTTTGCCGTTATAATGGGCGCAATGATTGAGGGAATTGATGCAGGCAAGGGCGGAAGTATCATTCGGAAGTGTCGTTCTATTCTTCTTGTTATTGATAGCTACTAGTATTATACAATATATAGGAGCTGCAAAGTCAAGATAAACTATCTATTGATTTAGCCCCCGATCCTATAACGGGAAATAGGGTATTAATGTTGGTCGCCAATAAGGAGGAGATTCGGGAAATGAACCTTGGAAATACGATCGTCTTATCGATCAATGTTGGGCTGCCGAATGTGCTTAAACACGGCAATAAAGAAGTACAGTCAGGCATTCGCAAGTCTCCGGTTGCGGGCAGCATACAAGTTACACAGAATGGACTCCCTGGCGATGGTCAGGCCGATCTCAAAAATCACGGCGGAAGCGATAAAGCAATTTGTGTGTACAGCGCGGATCATTTCCCATACTGGGAGCAGCGGCTTGGCTTCCAGTTCAATGCGGGTGCATTCGGCGAAAATTTCACTTTATCCGGCTCGTCAGAGCTGGAATGGTGCATCGGCGATCAGGTTCGAGTAGGCACTGCGCTGCTGCAGGTTACGCAGCCTAGGCAGCCGTGCTATAAGCTTGGAGCGCGTCATGAGAAACCGGAATTGACCGCATGGGTGACACAAACAGGCTACACGGGCTTTTATTTGCGCGTGCTTGAAGAAGGGGAAGTCACTGCTGGCGAGCCCGTAGTCGTTGTCGAACGAGATCCTGCCGGCATTACGATCGCTGAAGCGAACCGTATCATGCATCATGACAAAACAGATGCAGAGGGTATTCAGCGTCTGCTGGCTGTACCGGCGCTCTCCGACAGCTGGCGGGAAACGCTGATAGAGCGGTTGAATCAAATCCATACGTGATATAGCACTGCATTCATTTCGTTAACTACAGCAAGGGGATTCCATTCATCGTGACAACATCTATCGATCAATTATTAATAGACATTATGAAGCAGTATCCAATCGCAGGAGAATGGAAGGCGATTGTGCGGGAATCAGGCATGAACAACACGACGCGGCTCATTGAGACGGATACGAGCCGATTCGCTATTCGAATCTATGATAATCATCAAGACCGCAGCATCGTCAAGCTGGAGCACGAGGTGCTTCGCTATTTGTCGAAATCCGATTTTGCACTGCAGGTACCTGAGCCTGTTCTCAATAATGCTGGCAAGACGGTAACGGCGGCCTCAACCGGCAAGCTTGCTTCTTTATTCCAATACATAGATGGAAGCCGCCCATCCTCGTCCAATGAAGAGCATATCCATTCCCTTGGGTATGCCGCAGGATTGGTCAGCCGAGCGCTTGCCAGCTTCGAGACGACAAGCGAGCCGCAGTACAAGCCCTATTATGAGCTTATGGATTCGTACGAAGGCTGGACGGATGAGAAGGTATTGGATACGGCTGCACGCTGTTCGTACGATACGATTGTGCTCGATGCAATTGAGCGTGTGCTCACGGTGAGAAGCCGCTTAGAAACTTCATTCATGAGGTTAAAGAAGCTGCCGCATCAATGGATTCATGGCGACCTGAACTTCTCGAATGCAGTAGCTGTCAATAATGAGGTTATTGGCATTCTAGACTTTGAGTTTTGTACGGTTGATCTAAGGGCAATGGAGCCTTCGGTCGTCATGGTAGACTTCATTCATGCCAGCCGTACGAATGAACAGCGGCTGCAGGCGATGGATACGTTCGCGGCTGGCTTCGGCGAGGCGCTCCGACTGACTCAAGGTGAGGCAGATGCGATTCCGTCGCTAATGAAGCTGCGAATGCTCGATGTTTTTCTCCATTTTGCAAATCGATGCGCTGATGGTCTTGATGCACCAGAGGTGTGGAAAGGTCAGATTCAACATGCAGATGCGGTCTGCCGATGGATCGATGAAAGGCATGATGAGCTAGTGCTGCTGCTGCGTAACAGGCTAGGCGAATGATTGTACAGCCCTCCGCCATATACTGAGAATGAACGGCATATCGAACGGAGGGTGAGCAGCTATGAGCACGGCACGTTCACTAGGTTATAGCGATCAGGATCGTCTCGTGATCTTGAACGCTGATGATTTTGGACTTTGTCACTCGGCCAATGAAACGATCAAGAAGCTGCTGGGGGATGGTAAGGTTTCTTCCGCTACGCTCATGATGCCATGCGGCTGGGCGCGCGAAGCAGCATTATGGAGCGCCAGACATCCTGAGCTTGATATTGGCGTTCACTGGACGATGACGAGCGAATGGGATGCCTATAAGTGGGGACCCATATGCCGAACGGCGCTAACGGATTCCTTAGTTACCGATGAGGGCTATTTTCCGAAGGATACCAAGTCGTTCGAGCGGCAGGCGGATCCGTCTCAGGTGAAAGCTGAGTTGATCGCGCAGGTGGAGTTGGCATTAAGGCTAGGCGTTAAGCCGACCCATGCCGATAATCATATGGGGAGTTTGTATGGTCTTGCAACAGGGAGAGATTTTCTAACGCCCGTATTCGAAGTGTGTGCAGCCTATGGATTGCCTTTTCGACTTCCGCGTCATCTGTTGACGCAGACGGGACAGTTGGCTCCGCCAGAGCTTGCGAGCATCGCGAAGCAGCGTGCGGAAGAAGCAGAAAGCTATGGCGTCATCGTGCTTGACTATTTGCTTGGTCTGCCTCACGCGATGCAGCCTGATGAGACATACGAGTCGTATAGAGATCAGTTTGTTCATATGCTGGCTAATCTGAAGCCAGGCGTATCCGAAATTGTTCTTCATCCAATGGATCCAAGCGCTGAACTGGATGCGTTCCACACACATTCAGTGAAGCGCGGCTGGGAACTGCAGCTGCTGCACGATCCGCTGGTGCTGAAGACGATAGAAGAGCAGCAGCTCATACGAATCGGATGGCGCCAGCTGCAGCAGCTGCAGTTGGCGCTGTGACTACCATGTGCCTTCGCTTTATTGGAGTAAAGCTCTGTCGATCCGGAATCGGCAGAGCTTTTATACATGGTGTCCGATCAGTCTACTTAGTCATACTAGACGGGGTTGTTCTATAAATAAGTGGCGACTTGGTGGAGCCGACCCTATGAGTATGCTTTGCAATTGAATGCGCTAGTACAGCAGGCTGGTCTGGTGTTTCCTGCTTCGTTCAATAAGAACCTCCCGCATGATGCCATTCGTTCCGCGTTGTGGGGGACGTTGTATTGTTATCGGGCAGTGTTGTATAAAAGGAGCCCTCTCGTAGAACCTATTCAGGGATCATGATGAACAGCCGGCGCTTAGACACAAGAAGAAGCCTCCAATACCATCACCATTCAGGTGCGGTTTAGAGGCTTCTTCCTTGTCAGTCGGTTAGATTAGTCATGATTGCTGTTCGATGCCGCAATGTGAGCTGCGATTCGATCGCCGTGGAACCTTCCGGATTCGATGAATACTTCGTTCGCTTGTTTGCGCGAAGCAACTACGCCCGCAAGATATACGCCTGGAACATTCGTTTCCATTGTATCATCATTGAAGGTCGGACTGCCGTCCTCTTCGATCGTTACGCCAATTCTCGAGAGGAAGGCGCGGTCCGGATGGAAGCCGGTAAGGGCAAGCACGAAATCATTCGGGAGCTGCTCGCGCTGCTCCGGACCTTCAATCGTAATGGTGCTGTTGTCGATTTCAACAACGCGTGATTGGAATCGCATGTTGATGCTGCCTTTGGCCACGAGTGCCTCGAAGATCGGGAGCACCCAAGGCTTAATGCCGCGAGCATAGCTCTCGCCGCGATAGACGACCGTCACTTCAGCGCCAACGCGCTCCAGCTCAAGCGCCGCATCGATGGCCGAGTTGCTGCCGCCGATAATGGCGACCTTCATTCGCGTATAAGGATGCGCTTCGCGGAAGAAGTGGCTGACCTTGTCCAGCTCTTCGCCTGGAATTCCCAATGTATTCGGGTGATCGAAGTACCCTGTCGCAATGACAACACGCTTCGTGTGATACTGCTTCTCTTCGCCGAATCGGTTAATGGAACGAACAAGGAACGATTGCTCTTGTTTCACAACGTCGGTCACCGTCTCGAAAGCATTCACTCGAATGTTCTTGCGCAGCGTTACGGTGCGGTAATAAGCAAGCGCCTCTTGGCGCGTTGGCTTCTCGCCGTTGGTCGTGAATGGAATATCGCCGATCTCTAGACGCTCCGGTGTACTGAAGAAGCGCATATAGGTAGGGTATTGCGAGATGGAATGTACGATATTCCGGCTCTCGATAATGAGCGGGTTAAGACCAATCTCGTTCAGTGCAATCGCTGCGGCAAGTCCGCACGGTCCTGCACCGATAATAATGACTTGCTCTGTGCTGTCGGTGCCCTGTTCGAACGATCCGAGCATCATAGTAATCAGCCTCCTGTCGGATGGTTCATATCATTAACATTGTAACTGCTAGCGGCAGTCTCGTGCAAACCAGTTGGTGGGACTTGGCATAAATCAGCGTTTGGTGCTGTGTACGAGCTTTCGAATCATGTATAATAGGGTTGACTTGCACGACTGGGAGGAAGCTAGATGCGACGGCGTTTTGTTATTGAAGCGGTGATGGTGGCAACTTATGGGCACTTGCTGGTGCCAAGTCGTCCGGTGGAGTATATCGTTCCTTATTCGACTATTGCGGAGCTATACGATATGAAGGACGGCGCAGACCCCGTCATGGAAGATCCATCTGATGATAAGCATGTGAAGGAGAAGATCGGAGAGCTGATTGCATTCTTCGAGGATCCTTTGAATCGTAAAAAAATTGAGAAAGCGCTGCAGGTGCCATGGCGTCAGAGCTCGCCGCTATTATTGAACGAGAACATTCAGTTCACGATCGTTCACGCGCTTGACAACGCGCAGTATGGGGAGCTGTTCGATCCCATTGAGACGGAAGTGCTGCTGGCAGGCATGAAGCTCGAGGCGCCGATTCTATCGGATCAGATCGAGTTCCAGGAACGGCTTATTGAGGCCGAAATTCCCGTCCAGATTTATGATATCGATGACTTCGAATTTGCAGTAGAGGATGGTATCGAGCCAGAGGATCTACTGGAGCAACGAGATTTGTAAAGCTTTTTATTTTCTAAAAAGGAAATAAAAAGGTTGCGCACCTTAAGATGGGATGCTAATATTTCCATGAACTCACTTAAATAAAACGACAATTACGAAAGGAGGGGCCGGATATGCCAAACGTTAATCAAGTTCAGAGCGCTGCCAATAACCAACAGATGTTTTTTGCCGCAAGCCATATAATGAACAGCTTTGCTGTATTCGGCCCTGCCTTTTCGTAAACTGCGCATATATCGGAGTCATAGTGTGACTTCGTATATCGTGTCGTGTGCGGGAAGACCCGAGCCTAAGCGGCTTGGGTCTTCTTTTTTTGTTGTTGCCGATTAGGGGAAGTCAAGAGAGGAGAGAGAAGGTTGGCAACGTTACTTCGATTAATGAAATACGTAAGACCGAACGCTATGCTCGCTGTTGTGACGCTGGCGCTCATGTTCATCGCGACGCTGATCGACTTGCTTGCACCTTGGGTGCTGCGCAAAGTGTTCGATGATGGCATTGCCAAGAATGACATGCACATGGTTTTGCTGCTCGTATTCGCACTTCTAGGATTACAATTAGGCAAAAGCTTGGGCAACTTCGTGCAAGGGTATACGCAGGAATTGATTGGTCAGAACGTCGTGTTTACACTTCGCAAGCAAATGTACGCACATCTGCAGCGGCTGCCGTTCAAGTATTATGATAAGGCGCAGACCGGCCAGCTGATGTCCCGGATGACGGGCGATATTGAGGCGGTCAAAAATTTCGTCGGCTTCGGCGGCATGATGCTCGTGGCAGGTATGGCGACGTTCGTAGGTACATTGATCTTCATGTGCTCCATGCAGTGGCAGGTAACGCTGCTTAGTCTGAGCCCGATTCCGCTGCTGCTGGTCGTCATGTGGATGTTCAGCAATAAGGTAGGTCCGGCATGGGGACGAATTCGTGAGCAGATGGGCCGATTGACGACGACGCTGCAAGAGAATATATCAGGTATTCGCGTCGTCAAAGCTTTCGCAAGCGAAGGCAAGGAGAAGAGCAAGTTCGCTGGCCGGAATGAGCAGAACTTCGAGACGAACATGCATCGCGCGCGGCTGGAAGCAAACGCTTTCCCGCTGATGGGCTTCCTGGGCGGCTTGACGTTCCTCATCATGATCTGGGTTGGCGCGGTGTATGTTGCGAATGACAAAATGTCGCTCGGTACGTTCATGGCATTCCAATGGTACACGTGGGGAATCATTTGGCCGCTTAATATGCTAGGCTGGCAGATCAACATCTTCCAGCAGGCGCTGAAGGCGGCGCCTCGTGTGTTCGAGGTGCTTGATACGAAGGTTGAGATCGAATCGCCAGCAGAAGGCGGCATCGATACGGGAAGCATTCGCGGCACCGTGAAGTTCCAGAATGTTACCTTCGCCTTCGACAAGAAGGACGATGAGCAGTCTGAAGATGCAAGCAAGACTGAGGCAGCAGCAGCTTCCGAGCTTGAACAGTCGAAGCATGAAACAAGCGCTGTACTTCATAATATCCAGCTTGATATCAAACAAGGTGAAGTCGTGGCGGTTCTTGGTGCAACGGGATCAGGCAAGAGCAGTCTAATCGCCCTCTTGTCCCGCTTCTACGATGTATCAGAAGGCTCTGTTCAGATCGACGGCATTGACGTTAGAGATTACGAGCTCGAAGGGCTTCGCCGCAGCATCGGCATCGTCCCACAGGAAACCTTTCTGTTCTCCGCTTCGATTCGGGATAACATTGCGTTCGGTCGTCCAGATGCGACGCAGGAACAGATCGAGCATGCGGCGAAGAAAGCGCAAATCCATGAGTTCATCGTCAATATGCCATATGGCTATGACACGCTTATCGGGGAACGCGGTGTCGGCCTGTCAGGCGGACAGCGCCAGCGTGTTGCGCTTGCCCGTGCCATTCTGATGGATCCTCCGATTCTTGTACTCGATGAAGCCACGGCGAGCGTTGACACAGCAACTGAATCGGCAATCCACGAAGGACTGCTTGAGGTCATGAAGGGACGTACAACGTTCATTATCGCGCAGCGTCTCTCATCGATTCGGCGCGCAGATCGCATTATCGTGCTTGATAACGGCAGGATCGTGCAGCAAGGTACGCATCGCGAGTTGAACGAGCAGGACGGCTTCTTCCGCAGGCTGATGGAACGTCAAGAAATGGCGGCGGCATCAGGTCATTAATGTCATTAATAATTAAAGAATGCGCGCAGCTGCGGCACTTATTTTATTTTAACCAGACTAATAATTAATACAATTAACTATACAGAGGGGGAGTACCAGTGAGTCAAGTCGAATGGGATTCGGAAGACGAACTGGAGGAAAAGCCGTTTCAGCTCGCATATATGCGCAGGCTCTTCCGCTACGTACTGCCGTATCGGCGAACGCTCGGCATCGTCATATTCATCGTTCTGCTTAACATGGGGCTTAGCTTGGCTGAGCCGCTAATGCTTGGGTATTTGATTGATTATGGTATCGTCAAGAACAATATGGAGCTCATTACCTGGATCGGGGCCTCACTGCTTCTGTTCCGTTTTCTAGGCTGGTTGTTCGGCTATCTTCATACGAAGCTGATCAATTTCACAGGCCAGCGCGTCCTATTCGACCTGCGGCAGCAGCTGTTCAATCACTTGCAGTCGCTGTCCTTCCGTTTCTTCGATGGACGCCCAGCCGGTAAGATCATGTCGCGGATTACGAACGATACGAATGCGATCGGCGAACTCGTAAACGGCGGTCTGATCACAACAGTCATGGAAGTAACCCATCTGGTTGGGATCGTGGCGATTCTATTCTGGATGGATTGGCAGCTGGCGCTGCTCTCGTTCATTACAATGCCGATGCTGTACTTGATCGTCAGCAAGCTTCGTCCGAAGATTGAAGGCTCTTGGTCAAAGTCGAGACGCACTATGTCAGCGATTAACGGCAACGTGAACGAGACGATTCAAGGGATGCGTGTCGTGCAGGCGTTCTCGCGCCAGAAGGCGAATGACAACAGATTCAATGAGATCAATACGAACAACAAAGCAGCTTTCATGCGTGCCATTCGGATGGAATCGATGGTCTGGCCGCTCGTTGAGCTGATTGGTATGATCGGCACCTGTATCGTCGTCTGGTTCGGGGCGAAGCGGGTGATCGACGGCGCGTTGTCCATCGGTTTCGTCATGGCGTTCATCAACTACTTATGGCGTTTCTGGGGACCACTCAGCGCCTTGTCGAAGGTGTACAGCCAGCTGTTGTCGGCGATGGCATCCGCAGAGCGGCTGTTTGAAATTCTTGATACGGAGCCTGAGGTGAAAAATGCTGCGACCGCCAAGGAGCTGCCTCCGATTCGCGGCCAGGTCGAGTTTAGGAATGTGGCGTTCCAGTATGGTCCGGATAAGCCGGAGGTGCTTCACGGCATTAACTTGAAGGTGAAGCCCGGTCAGCGTATCGCCATTGTCGGTCCGACAGGCGCCGGCAAGAGTACGATCGTCAACCTGCTCATGCGCTTCTATGATGCGACCGGAGGGCAAGTGCTGATCGATGGTCACGATGTGAAAGAGGTGACGCTCGAATCACTTCGCAGTCAGATGGGAATCGTGCTGCAGGACTCCTTTATTTTCTCAGGGACGATTGAAGAGAATCTCCTTTACGGCAATGAAGATGCAACGGAGGAGAAGCTGATGGAAGCGGCGAAGAGCGTGCGCATCGACCAATTCGTCAGCAAGTTCCCGGATGGGTATGCGACGCAGGTGGAGGAGCGCGGCAGCAAGCTGTCCGTTGGTCAACGCCAGCTGCTTGCTTTCGGGCGCGTGCTGTTGAGCGATCCTCGAATCCTCATTCTTGATGAAGCGACCTCAAGCGTTGATACGGAGACCGAGCAGCATATCCAAGAGGCGTTGGCGCGGGTACTGGAAGGACGTACAGCATTCATTATTGCTCACCGGCTGTCGACGATTCGTGATGCGGATCTAATCGTTGTGGTGCGGGACGGCAGCATTAAGGAGCAGGGCACGCATGATGAACTGATGAAGACGAGCGGCTTGTATGCGAATCTCGTTCATTCGCAGCTGCTTATGCAGCAGTCGTTCAATGATGTTCTGAATGAAAAGTCGGAACAGCAGGTTGGATAAGTCATGATGTGAGGCGGATTGCGGACTTTTCCGTAATCTGCCTTTTTATTTGCTGCAACCCTTTGAAAGGGTGTTGCGTCTGTAGGGGTGTGAATAAGGCTTACTCATACATGAATTTACTACATACGGGGAGTTGAGATTTCGGATGAAGCAGAAGTTGAATAAGGTGATGCCGTTATGGTCCCAATTGTTAGTTGGTGCAGGTGCAACCGCCCTTCTGTTATTCGGTGCAATGCCGGAATCGAAGACGCAGTTTGTATTGGCTGATCAACCCGCCGTATCGGTGAACTGGGGAACGTACGAGGTGAATGCCCCATTCTTAACGCCGCAATGGTCGAGGGCCGTCAGCAACTGGAACGCCTCGTACAGCGGTTTGGAGACGAAGGCTGCACTCGCTGAGGATGGCCGAGTGATCGCGATTGACAGCAAAGGTCAGCTAATTGCCCTTGATGCAGCTACAGGCAAACGACTGTGGGCAAAGGGTACGGGTTGGCGGCCGCTGCTTACTTATAATCAAAAAACGGTCTATGCTGCACATAGCGATGGCCGTATATCCGCCATATCGGCTGACGGGAAGACGAAGTGGACAACCTCTGTCAAGGTACAAGGGGCACAGTCGATTGAACCACTTGGTGATACGATATATGTAACGGCAAATATGAAGCTCTATGCATTTCATGCAGCGACTGGCGCACTCCGTTGGCAGATGGAGGAGAAAGGCACTGAATATTCGGCTGGATATGGCGGCTTGCATTTGGTCGATGGCGTGATCATTCGATCCTATCTCGTACAAGGCGCATTATCCTCAACACAGCTTAATGCATACGACGCGAAGTCAGGCAAGCAGCTGTGGACACGATTCCGGTCACAGGAGCCGATCACGATACGCGACGGACTGCTCTATTCCGTTCAAGATACCTATAACATGGGCGACTATGAAACGACGGAGGATGGTCAGATTCGTGAATCGCTATATATGAACGCCATCAATGCTCGAACTGGTGTTGTGAAAGGAACGAGAGTGTACAGCTGGACTAGGAAGTTCGATCCAACGCAATCCGTTCAAACGGGAGTTTCATCGGGCGTGCCGATGCTGGATGGCGATAAGCTGTATATTTTCCAAGGGGAGAAGCTCGCGCAGTACGATTTCAAACCATATAAACCAGGTGGCGCTCCCGTTAAAACTTGGGGTCAGTATATGCAGCATGTGTATCCCTTCGGCAAGGTCTATGGAGAGCGGATGTTGTACCGCAACTACCAAACAGGTGTTATTAGTGCGATGAAGCTCGTGAATGGTCAGATGATTGGATGGCAGACGGACAATCCGGCTGTACAGACCGATATTTATGACAATGGTCTGTTCGTCGGTCAATCGGATGGTATATTCCGCGCTTATAATTATTCGACAACGAATCCGGTGTTTGCGGTCAAGGCGAATTCCCGCTACTTCGGTCAGACGCTTCGGACGAACGGAATGATCATCATTCAGAGTAAAGGCATGCTGCAAGCGGTGAAGCTGCCGGCCGCTTTGAAGTAAGCCGGATATAGGATGGAATAGAGAGACAGTGCCTGGGGGGCGCTATCTCTTTGTTGTTTTACAACGGATGCAGGTTAGCTCTATGTTGCCGCTCAGAGGAAACAAGTCATCTTTCTTGCGTTGAGGCATAGGTTTAAGTGAACTTGCTGCGCAAGGAGGGCTCGGTGTGAATAATGAAAGAATGGGACCGTTCGCGAACGATTTGTTAAAGGATAAAGTGGTTCTCATTACAGGGGGTGCGACCGGGCTCGGTCGTGCGATGGGAGAAACGTTCCTCGCCTTAGGGGCGCAGCTTGCGATCGCGAGCCGCCGTGAGGACGTGCTGAAGAAGGCAGCCGAAGAGATGGGCGGAGAAGAGCATAAAGTGTTCTATCACAGCTGTGATGTGCGTGACCCTGTCCAAATTCAAGAGATGGTTAGCGCCGTAGAGCAGCATTTCGGACATATCGACGTGCTCGTCAATAATGCGGCGGGGAACTTCATCAGCCCGACTGAACGTCTGTCTCCACGTGCTGTTGATGCCGTGTTAAACATCGTGCTTCATGGCACGTTCTATTCCTCACTGGAAATCGGCAAGAGGTGGATCGAGCAAGGGCGCAGCGGTACGATGCTCAACATCGTGACGACTTACGCGTGCACGGGCTCGGCATTCGTCGTGCCTTCAGCGGCGGCCAAGGCGGGCGTATTGACGCTGACTCGATCGCTCGCGGTGGAATGGGCGCGGTACGGCATCCGTCAGGTCGCCATCGCACCGGGACCTTTTCCTACAGAAGGCGCTTGGTCTAGACTTTCTCCTACGCCCGAGTTAGAGCTGAAGATGATCGGCCGCGTTCCGCTTCGACGAGTGGGCAATAAGGAAGAGCTCGCTCATCTGGCCGCCTACCTGATCTCCGATTACGCTGCATACATGAACGGAGAAGTCGTCACGATTGACGGTGGAGAGTGGCTGCAGGGTGCAGGCCAGTTCAATGACTTGCTCGAGCTTACCGAGCAGCAGTGGGATCAGCTTGCGGAGCTGACGCGCAAAGGCAAATAACGATGGTGCATATTCGAATAAGGATGATGCGGCAGCCGATTAAAATGTCGGCTGCTGTTTTTGTTAGGCTTATCGGAAGTTTTGTGCAACATTAAGAAGCATGTATCGTCTTATTATTACAACCAGTATTTGGGAAACAGAAGGAGGGAACTCATGTCACAGAGAAATGGCTTGTTGCTAATAATCATGGTATGGCTCACATTCCTAACCATATGGGCTGTTAATAAAGTCGTGAGTTCGAATGATTCCGTTGTAACCGTTAATGGGATCCCTGTACAACCAACGGCGCAGCCGTTTTCCGTCGTACAAGTTGATAAAGATACGGTATGGATCATCGATGATTCCAGTGACATGATCAAAATTATTAAGCGTGATGCGGATGGGTACCATTTGACGCAGGAAAGAATGTCTATTCAGGATAATTATTGAGCACCTTATTCCATTAAAAATAGGGCCTGCAATACGGTGATCAGTCACCGAGCGCAGACCCTTTACACTTAGTACTAGCGATTAACCCATTATCCTTGCATGCCGAACACTTCTGCAACTAGCTGGAACGAGCGAATGCGCGCTTCGAAGCTGTGCGTGTTCGTCACGATCATAAGCTCGTCAGCGTCCATCTGTTCTCGGACAGCCTCAAGCTTCTGCTTCACGATGTCAGGGGTCCCGACGATCATATTGCTGCGGCGGCCGTTAAGAAACTCGATATCGATCTCATCATACGGAAACGCTTCGGCCGTCTCAACAGAAGGGAAGTAGTCGAGCTTGTCGCCGCGATGGAGCATGAGGAAAAATAACGAGGTGCTCTTGGCGATTCGTTCTGCTTCTTCTTCTGTATCCGCACAAAATACAGCAACTGCGGCAAGTGCATTCGGCTTGTCGTTGAACGAGGAGGGCTGGAAGTTCGCCCGGTAGCCGCGAATCGCTTCCTCGCCGCCTGGCACGCCGAAGAATTGAGCGAAGCCGAAGCCAAGTCCGAGCCTAGCTGCTATCCGTGCACTCTCGAAGCTGGAGCCAAGCAGCCATAGCTCTGGTATCGTCTCGATAACTGGGGCTGCTATTAAGCCAGGGTATGCATGCGTTGGACCTGTCTCGTCGCGCAAGTAGGTGATCAAATCGGCCACCTGCTGCGGATAACGGTCAATGGTCGTGAACTTGCCTTCTTGCAGGGCGCGAGTCGACAGCGGCATCCCGCCAGGAGCGCGCCCGAGGCCGATATCGATCCGGCCAGGATGCATCGCCTCAAGCAGACGGAAGTTCTCCGCTACTTTATAAGCGCTGTAATGCGGCAGCATGACGCCACCTGAACCAAGCCGAATGCGCTTCGTATGCGCGGCCAGATGGGCAAGGAAAACCTCGGGGCTGGAATGCGCAAGCGCTCTTGTCGCATGATGCTCCGATATCCAGTACCGATGAAAGCCGAGCCGATCGGCCTCCTGTGCCAGCTGTGTTGTCTCCATTAAGGCATCTCTGGCCGTGCGGCCCTCTGCGATATGGGATTGGTCGAGTACGCTAAGCTTCATGGTGTAATCTCCTCATCTCTGCTCACGAGTTATGGTCAATCGCTTCAGCCATCGTCCGGTCGGTCAGGTGGGCATAGATCTGTGTCGTCTCCGGCGAGGCGTGGCCGAGCTGTTCCTGTGTCTTGTATATATCATTGCGCAAATAATAGTCCGTTGCAAAAGAGTGACGAAGTTTATGCACCGACAAGTAAGGCTTGCCGAACCGCTTCGCGTATTTGATGACCATCTCTTGAATAGCCCGCTTCGTCATGCGCGAGCCTTCCTTCTTGCCATTGGCGATGGCGAGGAAGAGGGCTTTCTCCCGCTTCGGCGCGTTATAGGACGTATCGCGAATTTGCAGGTAGCTGGTCAACTCATCAACCGCATCCTGTCGGAAGTAGACAGGGGTCTTGAACGTATCGTCATTTTTACCTTTGCGGAACACATAAGTCAGCTTCTTCTTCAAATCGATATCGTCCACATTCAAATTCACCACCTCCGAGACACGCAGGCCGGAATGGAGAATGAGACTAATAATGCATGTATCGCGGATGCGGTTCAACTGATAGCTGTACAGCGCCTGCTTGTTCGTTGCAACATCATGCTCGTAGTCATGACTGACGTAGGCGAGAAAAGCAGAAATCTCTTCTTCTTGCAGCAGCTTGCCTTCGAGCTTGGCCGCGGTATCTTTCGGCTTATGCGTCCGTTTGATCGACACCTTGGCCATGACGTTGCGCTTCAACAGCGGATAGAAGTTCTCATCCTCCGCGATCTGGCTCAAATAATGGAACAACGAGCGGAGCGAGGACAGCTTGCGTGTAACCGAAACCCGCTTATTGTTATGCTCAACCCTAGTCATCAGAAACATTCGGAACGAGTCGATGCTGTCCATATGAAGGCGTTCCAGCTCTTCAAGCTTAATGTCCTTAATAGAAGGGCCTTCTGCAAGTCCTTCTGCCAGCAGGTAGGAGAAGAAGGTATCATAATCGCGCACATACTCCAGCAGCGAAGAAGGCGACAGGTCAGGCAGCTTGAACTGAATGAATTTGTCGACATACCAAGGCATGAGCGGCACTTTGCGGTCCAGCTCTTGGCGGTCTCTAATCTTAATGACGTTCATGTCGGCGGTCAGCTCCTTACTTCGGGAATGGGGCGGCTGTGGCCCGTTCATAATCTTTACCATTATACGCCTGCTTCAGGAGGGAGAACAAGTATTCGATAAATGTAGAGGCATGACATAGATTGAACCGCTTACTGCTGGTATAATAAGGAGATAAGTAGAATAAGCAGGAGCTGATCACACGTTGAACAACTCGCCGCTTCAATCGTTTCACCCGGTCATTGCCGATTGGTTCAGTGATGCTTTCGGTCAGCCGACGGATGTGCAGGTTCGCGCTTGGGCGTCCATTCAAGAGGGACAACATACGTTAATTGCAGCGCCTACCGGTTCTGGCAAGACGCTGGCTGCTCTGCTCCCATGTCTGAATAACGTTGTTCTTGGCAAAATACAACCGTCCAAGCCGCGCGCCGGTGTTCGCGTGTTATACCTTTCGCCGCTGAAAGCGCTTAATAACGACGTGCATTATAATCTTGTCTCTTTCATAGAAGCAATCGACCGCAGCGCGGCGGTCCGGGAGCCGAATTGGCCCGGTATACGCTGTGCGGTCCGAACGGGCGATACGCCATCCTCCCAGCGAGCGTCGATGGCGAAGCGTCCGCCGGATGTATTGCTCACAACGCCTGAATCGTTATACATCCTGCTCACATCCGAGCAGGGTCGAGCAATGCTCCGCACCATTCAATACGTGGTCGTGGATGAGATCCATGATCTCGCATCGGACAAGCGCGGCGCGCATCTATCGCTGTCGCTGGAGCGTCTTGCGGAGCTATGCGATCAGCCGTTTCAGCGGATTGGCGTATCGGCTACGCAGAAGCCGATGTGGCGTGTCGCTCGCTTCTTGGGCGGCTGGCAGCCTGCAACGAATGAACCATTCGACACATCCGATTCAGCTGAAGTTGAGATGCCGTCCGATGCGGATGACGATGAGCGGCTGCCGCACCCGCTCGGCTATGTGCCGAGACAGGTGGCTGTAATCGAGAGTGCCATGACGAAGGCGATGCAGGTGCTTGTCACGATGCCCGACCTATCGAAGCCGATGACGACGCGCGAAGCGATATGGCAGCCGCTGCTGCAGCGATTGTTCGCCCTCATGGAGGGCTGTCGAACCGTGCTTATCTTCGTCAACAGCCGCCGGCTGTGCGAGCGCGTCTGCCTTCGGCTCAATGACGCAGCAGGGTTTGAGCTAAGCCGTGCGCATCACGGCAGTCTGGCGAAGGAGCGTCGGCTTGAAGCCGAGCGCATGTTGAAGTCCGGCGAGCTGCGCTGCATCGTCGCAACGTCCTCGCTCGAGCTCGGCATCGATGTCGGGCATGTCGATCTCGTCATTCAGATCGACCCGCCGTTTGACGCCGCTTCCGGCATTCAACGGATCGGGCGCGCTGGTCACTCTGTAGGCGATGTGAGCCGGGGCGCCATTCTCGTAAGACAGCGAGGAGCATTAGCCGAATCAGCCGTGCTCGCCAAGCTCGTCGCGGAGCGGGAGATCGAGCCGATCCAGATTCCGCGCCATCCGCTTGATGTGCTGTCTCAGCATACGGTGTCGATGGTTGCAGGGGGAGAATGGACGACGACGGCTCTTTATCAGCTCGTCTCTCGCAGCGATTCGTTCCGGTTAATCCCTTATTCGCGGCTGCTGTCTATGCTTCAGGTATTGAGCGGCTTCTATCCATTCGCTCGTCCGCTGCTCGATTGGAACCGGGACACCGATGTGCTGTCAGGACGTCGAAGCAGCGGCATTGCCGCGCTGACAGGTGCGGGAACGATTCCGAGCAGCTCGGCGTATCCGGTTCACCATCTGGAGAGCCGCGTACATCTAGGGGAGCTCGACGAAGAATATGTTCACGAGAGCAACGTCGGAGATGTGTTCCAGCTGGGCACGAACAGCTGGATGATTCGCCGCATTGACCGCGACCGAGTCTATGTGACGGAAGCAGGCAACAACTTCAGCGAGATTCCGTTCTGGAATAACGAGGCGCAAGGCCGAACGTCGGAGCTGGGACTGAAGATTGGCGCTTTTATACGAGAGATGGAAGATCGGTTGTCAAATGGCGAAGGCTCTCAACGGCCAGCTGCTGAGCATGATTCGGCCGAATGGCTGATGACATCCTACGGAATGGACGGTACATCGGCTTACGGCTTGGTTGATTATGTGAACGCACAGCATGCGTTCGTTGGCTTGCCGACCGATCGGCGGATCATCGTTGAGCATTATCAAGACGTGTCGAATAAAACGCATGTCATTATTCATAACTGGCTGGGCAGGCGGCTGAATCGAACGTGGCTGCTCGCCATCGAGCGGCAGTTCGAGCAGCTGCTGCCTTATCGGCTGTATGGCAATGCCAAGGACAACGGCATTGAATTCGTGCTGTCGGAGTGGGATCCATCCTGGCTGCAATCGATCTGGCATGTCACGCCGAACAATGTAGAGCCGCTCATTATGGAGGCCATTACAGGTTCGCCGCTGCTGTCCATTGCATTCCGCCATCTAGCGGAGACTTCGCTGCTGCTGTCTCGAAGCTTCACAAGAACCCCACTCTGGCAGAAGCGGCTTCGCAGCGAGGAGCTGCTTACCGAAGCGATGCCATATGCTGCGCAGTTTCCGTTCTTGGATGAAGCGATGCGGGAATGCTTGAACCGTTTTCTCGATGTGAATGGGCTCCGCAAGGTGCTGGAAGCGATCGGTACGGGCGACATCGCTTTCGAAATCCGTGAGACGCAGTATCCATCACCGATGGCGACACAGTTCATCGCGGACTATGTCAGTATGCGGATCTACGAAGGCGACGGGCTGGATGACAGCCTTCGAATGCAGCTGTTGAACGTTAGCCGCGAGCTCGCTGGCAGTGTATTCGGTGAGGAGGCCGTTCGAGGCACAGTAACTGTGGAGGTCCTTGAAGCCGAACGCCGCAGAATGGCGCAGCTTGCCGGGCAGCTTACAGCTCCGGAGGATGTGCTCTCCCTGCTGAAGCAGCGCGGCGACATGGGTACCGATGAGCTTGTGAAAGCTGGCGGCGAAGCGGTGCTCCCCTTGATCGCGCAGTTGAGCGAGCGCGGTGCTATCGTGCAGGTCGAGCTTGGCAATGCGTCAGCAGAAGCTGGTGTGCAGCGATGGATATGCCGGGACGAGCTGGAGGTGTACGCACATTTCCCGGCTGAGGCATCGTCTGTTCAATTCATTATCGGTCGATACGCTGAACACGTGCTTTCTTTTACGGAGCCTTCATTGTGTGAACGTTATCCAACGCTTACGCTTCAGGAAGCGCATCAAGCGGTCGATACCTTGATTGACCAAGGCAAGGTGGAGCAAGCCCCTTTCGCGGATGGGCCGGATGAACGACTGTGGACAGGACGGCGAACGGCGCAGCGTCTTGTCCGGTTATCGATCGGAGAAGCGCGCAAACGGTCACAGCCTGCGCATCCGAATCGATGGTTCGTTCAGATGGCGATGCGCCAATATGCGCTTAACGGCACACAGCAGCGCGGCGAAGAAGGTCTGCTGGCGGTCATCAGCAAGCTCCAGGGAATATTTCTGCCGCTGTCGCATTGGGAGACGATGATCTTCCCTTCACGGCTGTTGGATTACCGGCCAGAGCAATTGGATCTCTTGTGCGCAGCGGGAGATGTCATCTGGCTGGGCAGGAAAACGAATGGCGAGAAGGAAGGCAGGGTTGCCTTCTTCCTTGCAGAGAGTAAACCGTTATACGCGCCTTATCTTGCTGAGTTAGATAGGCAAGACACATCACAGCCTGAGCTGCTCCGACAGCTGCAGGATGGAGGCGCCAGCTTCTTAACGAAGCTAGCGCGCGATGCAAGCTTGACACCAACCGATATGCTGACGAAATTGCTAGATCTCGTATGGGAAGGGCAGGCATCTAACGATCAATTCGCCCCGCTCAGGCTTCATGCAGGCAAGAAGCAGGCGGATTGGGCGCGCTCTGGCTCCGGCCTTGGACGCTGGTATTGGACAGGCGGATTAGCCGCTGAGCGTGACTCCGGCGCTCGAACGTCGGAACAGGAAACGGGAAGTGAAGCTCAGTCCTCGGCCATGCACTGGGTTCGTCATTTGCTTGATAACTATGGCATCGTAACCAAAGAGCTGGTCGCTGCCGTATCGCCGCTGCCTTGGGATCGACTGCTTCCTGTACTGAAGCAGCTGGAAGAATGGGGGACGATCACGCGCGGTACGTTCATTGATGGCGAAGCGTCCATGCAGTTCACGACATCTGAGATTGCGGAATCGGTGAAGGCGGCCGTGCCGTTATCGGCTGACAGCATGGTTACCGTGCTCGCATCTGTCGATCCGGCGAATCCATATGGCATTATTGCGGATTGGCCGACCGATGCGTCTTGCGCATTTGCTCGTAAAGCGGGACATTTCCTCGTGCTTCGCGGCGACCAGTGGTTGTTCTGGATCGAGAATAATGGCAGACGTATTCACATGATGGACACTTCGGCTAATCGTATATCATCGCCACTAGCTGATGAAGGTAAGCATGAGACAGCCAGTGATAAGGTGATGTTGAATGAAGCTGCGCTGAATGAACTAAAGGCCGCATTGGCAGCGATCATGCGCCGACAGCGATTGTCCAAGATCGTGATCGAGCTGTGGAATGGCCAGCCCATCTTGGATTGTCCGATCAGCAGCGAGCTTAGGGGAATCGGCGCAGAGCGAGATGGTCAGCGTCTTGTGTTGTGGCCGAGTGCTCTTCGTTGAGAGAATGGCTTCACCATTCGTTAATGCAGTTAAATATATAACCATTAGAGGAGATAACCAACTATGAGCATCCGTTCCGTTCAAGCATTAGCCGATCAAATCCGTACGAATGTTGGACAAGTCATCGTCGGCAAGGAGGAGATGATCGACAAGCTGCTCATCGCCTTGCTCACCTCCGGACATGTGCTGCTGGAGGATGTGCCAGGTACAGGCAAGACGCTCCTCGCGAAGTCGCTGTCGTTATCGATCAGCGGCACCTTCAAGCGCGTGCAGTTCACACCGGACCTGCTTCCTTCCGATCTAAGCGGTATTAACTTCTATAATCAGAAGCTTGGCGAATTCGAATTCCGACCGGGACCTTTATTTGCGAACCTGCTGCTTGCCGATGAGATTAATCGTGCTACACCGCGGACGCAATCGTCCCTGCTTGAATGTATGGAGGAACGGCAGATTAGTATCGACGGTGAGACGCATCGACTGCAGCCGCCATTCATGGTCATCGCTACGCAGAACCCGATCGAGCAGCAGGGTACTTTCCCGCTTCCGGAGGCGCAGCTTGATCGCTTCTTGTTCAAGCTTCATATGGGGTACCCGACGACAGAGGAAAGTGTTCGCATTCTAAGCCGCTTCAAAGGGACGAAGCCGCTGGAGAGCTTGAAGCCCGTCGCTTCGGCTGATGCGATAGTTGAAGCGCAGCGCGCTGTAGCACAGGTCGAGGTTAACGAGGATGTGCTTCGCTACATCGTGGAAATCGGCGAGAAGACGCGCAGCTTCGAGGAGGTGGCTACAGGTGTCAGCCCGCGTGCGATGCAGGCGCTAATGGGCGCAGCACAAGCGCAGGCAGCGCTGAGCGGGAGGGATTTTGTCACACCAGATGATGTGAAGAAGCTTGCGGTTCCGGCGCTGGCGCATCGGCTTGTTCTGAAGAGCTCGGCGCGGGTACGCGGCGATCGGTTGGCGGCAGAACGCATTATCGAGCGTGTGCTGGACGGCGTCCAAGTTCCCGCCGAACAGCTTCGCTCTTAGGAGAGCGGAAGATGACAGCTTATTGGTTTCTTGTTATAAGTGTCTTCATCGTAATCATTCAGAATCGAGTATTCAAATTCATGAGTTTACGCCGCGTACGGTACTCTCGGCACTTCGACCGCCGAACATGCTTTGAAGGCGATGAGGTTGCGCTTGTCGAGACGATCGCGAACGAGAAACGGTTCCCGCTCCCTTGGCTGCGTGTAGAATCGCTGCTCAGCTCATCACTGCGGTTCGGACACGATCATTCGACGAATTTGGATATAAGCGCGGGACAATTTCTGCAGAATCATCGGAGCTTCTTCAGCTTAATGCCTTGGCGGCGGATTCGAAGGACCCATCGTGTAACAGCTGCTCGCCGTGGTTGCTACGATCTATCGACAGTGACGTTGTCGGCTGGCGACTTGTTCGGCCTTAGCGTTGACACGAAAACATTGACATTCTCGGAACGTCTGATCGTCTATCCGCGGCTGGTGCTGCCTGACGATCTTGCCCTCCCTCCGCGCAGCTGGCAGGGCGATATGTCGGTGAAGCGATGGGTCGTCGAAGATCCATTCCGCCGAATCGGCGTTCGTCCCTACCGGGCAGGCGATTCGCTTCGTCAGGTGAACTGGAGTGCAACGGCTCGCACTGGAGATTTGCAGGTGCATCAGCTCGATACTACGGCGGATTACAACGTACTGATCGTGCTGAATGTGGAAGATCATGCTGAAGTATGGCGGACCATTAACGATGTGGAGACGATCGAACAGGGTATCCGCATCGCAGCAGGTACAGCAAGTCATTTGATCCGTAACGGCATGGAAGCGGGATTCGCCAGCAACGGTACGCTGGTGGACGAGCTTCAGTCCGTCGTCTATGTACCGCCTTCTGGCGGCGAACCGCATCTGTATGCGCTGCTAGAGACGATGTCGATGCTTCTAGTCGAACGACAGCTACCGTTCAATGATTATTTGATGCTGTTGTCGGAACGGCTGGATCGTCCAACCGATCTGCTGCTGCTCACAACGCATACCGATGACCGCGTCATCGAAGCAATCGAACGGCTCTCCGTAGAAGGACATCGCATTGTTGTAAGGAATTTGCTTCCTGAGAGCGAGGCGAATGCTTCATGATGAATCGGAATGTATGGTGGAGCATTGGACTGCGTATGCTTGCACGGGCCTGCTTTCTGACCTTGCTGCTGCTGCCGATAATCGTTGCGCTTGCAATCTATGCCATCCCTGCTGAAGAACGGGTATTATGGATTGCGCTCGTCCCGTGCGCCCATCTGGCAGGTGATTTGATTAGCAGGCTGCTCTCCCGATGGCGGCGATGGATTCCGGAGACACTCATCGTTGTAATCGTCTTAATGTATGCTTATTATAGCTTCGGATTATCCGGAACGGGAATATTGACCGCAGTTCTGTATGGATTGTTCATGATACAAGGGACGATTCGTCCTGCGAACGGACAGCTGCTGTCGTTTCATACCTTTTACTTTACATCGTCATTCTTCTTGTATTTGATCATCACCTTCTGGTACCGGAGCAATACAGAGCATGAAGGTTATGTATGGCTCATGAACATCGGCGGAATGCTGACACTCGTATTGTGTCTATTCCTATTCAATAACAGCAATATGAAGAAAGAATCCTATTCGGATAGCAGCAGCGGAACGCCTATCTCGCGATCTATCGTTAGACAAAACCGTGTGCTCGTCACGATTGTTGCGATCATTGCGCTGCTCGTTTCCTCGATTTCTTGGATCGGTGAAATGGTAAGCCGCATCTTTGATTCGCTCATTGCGCTGCTGCGTCGTCTGTTCGCGACTTCGCCAGAAGATCAGCAGCCAGCTGCACCGCCAGAAGAAGAGCCGTCAAACAATCTCGTATTGGAGCCTCCTAATGAACCAAGCTGGCTCATGGAGCTGTTGGAGAAGATCTTCATGTTCGTAGGAGGCATCCTCTCTGTCATCATGGTTATATGGCTGATGTATACGCTGCTGCGCAAGCTTCCGTTCATTACGAAGCTGATTGAGCAGTGGCTGCAGCGGCTGTCTCGGAAGGAACGGATGGCAGCGACGGATGTAGGCTATGAGGACGAAATCGAGCAAGTCGAGCATGAACGCGGGAGCTCTCGTTTGCGCAGATGGTCTGCATCGTTATTCAAAGGCCTTACAGAAGATCAGTGGGACAAGCTGACAGACAATGCGGCGCGCATTCGTGATCTGTACCGCAATGCGCTGCTTCATCGGGAGCGTCACGGCTATTCGGCTAAGCCGCAGCTAACGCCGCGCGAGACGGCTGCGGAGCTTCAGCATAACCAAGGCCACGCCGCATCATTGCCGCAGCCGCTTGTCGATTTGTATGAGCGCGCACGGTATAGCAGCTCGGCAATCGACACCCGAGAGGCAGAGCAAGTACGCGAGATGGAGCAGCAGAAGAAGAAGAAATAGAAGCTGGGTCGGCAAAGTTAAACATTCAAGGAGTATCACGCCCTATGGCTGGGCTGATACTCCTTTTTTTCTCGTACATATTCGAATCCGTGCGCCGCTGCTGAATACGTCCCAACAGGTTCATTCCATCGTGGGCAATCCCGTCATCGTCATCGGACCAAGATTCGATACGCGCATTAGAATGAGGGTTAGTTCCTCTGGCGGCAGGTTGGCATCTGTTTCAAGCCAATGCTTCACTACACCGAAGTTGGCCGCAATTAAGTATTCGCGGGGGATGAGCAGGTTCTCATCGCTTGGCTGCCAGTGAGTGAGTCGGTTGCTGATTCGTGCTGTGAGCCCTTCGGAATAAATATCTGAGGGGCTCTTTGATCTTGGTTTGTTTAGCTGATTTTGTCGAAGGCAATACTGGATATATACACCATGTCGTGAAGAGGTGAGATCGGAATTATGACGTCGATTATGCAGCAGTCGCAGCAGCAGTCGTTCTCACTTCAGGATCTCCTCGTCACTCATTTGGATGCGAATGTGCATGCCATCCGATTAGCTACCGGAGGGAGTAGCGATATTGTTTATCGCGATCTCATGCTGGTGAACGGCGTACGCGCTGTCATCGTCTCGACGGATGGCCTCACGGATCCTCAACAATTGCAGCAGTTCGTTGTTGATTCGTTAACGCTTGATCATACTTACGACTTCATGAATCAAGTGCCTCAGACGTTACATGAACTGCCATTCCATGAGCTCATCAGACAGTCTATTCTGAAAGCAGGAAGCATCGAAGAGCATTCGCGTCTTGACGAGACATTAGATGCGTTGTTGTCTGGACTAGCGATTCTGCTAGTAGACGGGTTTGATCGTGCGTTTGCGATTGATGTGAAGCAGTATCCGGATCGCGCGATTACTCCGTCAGAGGCAGAGACGGTCGTTCGCGGACCTAGAGACAGCTTCACAGAAAATATGCGTACGAATACGGCGCTCATACGCAGACGAATCAAGAATCCTGATCTTCGGATCGAAGGGCATAAAATCGGGCGCGTCACCATGACGAATATTTCGATTGTATATATTAAAGGAATTGCTCGTCACAGCATTGTGGATGAAGTTCGCAGCCGATTGAAGCGAATCGATATTGATGCCATGCTTGAGAGCGGCTATGTGGAAGCGATGATTCAAGATAATGCAAGAACAACCTTCCCAACGGTATATCATTCGGAGCGCCCGGATGTCATTGCAGCGGAGCTGCTTGAAGGCAAAATCGCCATTATAGTCGACGGAACACCATATATCCTTGTTGTTCCAGCCTTATTCGTCTCGTTCTTCCACTCGGCAGAGGATTATTACCAGCGTGCAGACGTGGCGAGCTTCATACGGCTGCTCCGTTCTATCGGTGTTTTCTTTACACTGCTCGGCCCGTCCTTCTATATTGCATTGACGACCTTTCATCAGGAGATGCTGCCAACGCAGCTGATCGTACGACTGATATCGCAGCGTGAAGGGGTTCCGTTCCCTGCGTTTGTGGAAGCGATGCTAATGGAGATTACGTTCGATATTCTGCGGGAAGCGGGCGTCCGTATGCCCAAAATGTTCGGACCTACGGTTTCCTTCGTCGGCACACTTATCATTGGACAGTCTGCAGTAGAAGCGGGGATCGTATCGCCGGCCATGCTGATCGTTGTGGCGTTCACTGCAATTTCAAGTTTTGTTATTCCGGAGACCAGCATGTCGCAGTCGCTGCGGCTGCTTCGTTATCCGCTCATGATACTCAGCGGAACATTTGGTTTGTACGGCATGATGGCCGGCATCATTCTATTAACGCTTCATCTATGCAGCTTACGATCATTCGGTGTTCCTTATATGAGTCCGCTTGCTCCATTCAATGCTGAGGACGTAGGGGATACGCTCATTCGATTGCCGCTTTGGTTGTCTAATAAGAGGCCGCATCAGCTTTCTGTTGAACCTAATACCCGTAACCGAACGCCGAAACCACACCCAGAGCCGCAGGTGAATCCGAATGAGGATCATAAGTAAAATCAGAGGATTGGAACATCTGTTCCTATTATCGAAAATCGTGCTAATCCTTTCGCTCCTTATGCCGCTTGCCGGCTGTTGGGGGCGGTTAGAGCTTAGCGATATGGCGATAACGATGGGACTTGGAATCGATCTGGCCGATGACAACAGTTATTTCGTCTCTATTCAAGTCGTCGATGCTGGAGAAGCATCCGGTACGAAAGGCAGCTTAGGCCGATCGCCGGTTGTGATCTATTCTGCTAAAGGGAAGACGATCTCTGAGGCGATGCAGCGAATGACTTCATCGAGTCCGCGCACGATCTTCAACTCTCATCTTCGCGTGCTCGTCATCGGTGAGAAGCTCGCGCGACATGGGATAAGCGAAGTACTTGATTATGTGTCCCGCGATCGTCAATTCCGAACGGACTTTCCGGTCGTGATCGCTAAGAACGATATGGCGAATTCAACCTTGAAGCTGCTTACGCCGATTGAATCGATACCTGCTATTCAAATGATGCGGACACTTCGAAATTCGGAGAAGCACTGGGCACCGACGATCGTGATTCATTTTGACGAGCTGATTCTAGGTCTTATCGCCAAGGGACGGCAGCCTGTGGTGACAGGGGTTGTCATGATCGGAAGCGCGGAATCGGGAAGTAAACGATCCAATATTCAAACGACCTCTCCGAAAAATCGTCTCAAGCTTACGGGATTGTCCGTATTTCGCCAAGATCGTCTTGTTGGCTGGATGACGGAGGAGGAAAGCCGTGGCTATACGATCGCAACGGGCAAGGCATATAGAGGTGTAGGTAACGTAGTGTGTGATGATGGAGAAAGGGTTGCGCTGGAAATCTTTAAATCATCCTCAAAGCTTGGAAGTAAGCTTCGCGGTGATAAGGTTGATCTGTCCATTGATATGAAAATCGAAGCGAATGTGGAAGAAGTCGCATGTTCGATGCCGGTGACCAAGGACGAAACCATACGCGAGCTTGAGAAGCGAGCTGAGGCATCGCTTAGAAATATTATTGAGAAGACATTAAAGCGTTGCCAGCAAGAGTTGAAATCCGATATTTTCGGTTTCGGCGACCAAGTGCATCGTCACTATCCGAAGTATTGGAAGAAGGTTTCGAACGATTGGGACATGCATTTCGCAGAAGCCGAGGTAAAGTTGAATATCGACGTGAAGCTTCGTCTGCTCGGAACCGTTACGAACGTTATAGAACCAGAAGAGTCAAAGTGAGCCTGGAGGAGGGATGACGGAGATGTCATTATCAGTGGTATGGATCATTATCATAGCGCTCGTCTTTACCGGCATTCAACGGAAAATGTTGTTCAACAAACAAGATGCGAACAAAGGTTCGATTGGTGAAAAAATCGCATTTTATTCGCTTCTGATCCTTGGCGTCGGGCTCAATATTGCTTTATTCAATGACTGGCTGCTGGCTTCTCCGTTATATGTATTGCGGATGCTGTTCAGTCCGACTGCCGAAGCGATTGCACGATGGGGATTGGTGGAGATGTAACGTGATAGAGGAACGAATTGGCGTAAGACAGCTTACGATTCTTGTCATTCACTTCATGCTAGGTACATCAATCTTGATCGTGCCTTCCAATCTTGCGCATGTAGCGAAGCAGGATGGCTGGATAGCTTGTATTATAGGTATTCTGGTAGTAGCGGCTTCCGTCTTCCTGTATGATGCATTAGCAAGGCGTTACCCGAAGCTGACGTATACGGGGATTATTGAAGTTGTCGTTGGCAAGTGGATCGGTAAACTGATCTCGCTGCTGCTGTTCGGTTATTTGTTTCTGCTGACATCATTTCTTGTTCGGGTAGCAGCCAATTTCATTACGACACAAATTTTGCCGGAAACGCCGATCGAGGCAGTATCCATCATCCTGCTTGTTGTTATTGTAGCTGCGGTTAGTTATGGCATAGAGTCGATTGCGAGAGCATCGGAGATATTATTCTTCCCTGTTCTTATCCTGCTCGTGCTATTGGTGCTGTTCCTGCTGCCTGAAAGCAAGCCAAGCAATTTGCTTCCGATGTTTGAGCGGGGACCGAAGCCGATCATGCTTAGTGCATTCTACTTGTTCACGCTGCAGGAAGTGGCTGTCTTCCTTATGCTGTATCCGAATGTCAGTAAGCCGGAGAAGACGCGAATGGCGATGCTGAAAGGGATTATGGTCGGCGGGATTGCAATCGTGCTTACAACCACATTCTGCCTATTGGTGCTCGGTACGGATCTAACGGAACGAAACATTTTCGCCAGCTACTCATTAGCGAAGAAAATATCGGTCGCGCAGTTTCTGCGTGTCGATGCGTTCATGGCGATTATTTGGTTGATTGCACTGTTCTTCAAAGCAGCGATTAGCTATTATGGTGCATCTACAGCGTTGGCAGAGACTCTGGGCATACGCCGCTACCGAGTGTTGATCCTTCCCCTCAGCATGCTGGTGATGTGGCTGTCGATCATTGTGTATCAGAATATCGTGGAGTTTCTAAACTTCACGCCGGCGATCTGGTCATTGTACTGCACCTGTTTCGTGGTAGTATTGCCCATGCTGCTTATTATGATCGATCGGCTCCGCTTCGGGAGTAAGCCTGGCGGACAAACGCAGTCGCAGTCGATGGGAAATGCGCAGCGTCAAGAGCAGCAACAATCCCCACAGCTTAATGATCAAGGTCAAGCCGGCAGGCAAAATCAGCAGATGAAAGATCAGCCCTCGACATAAAAAGACGCAGTGTCTATTATAAACAGACGCTGCGTCTATTCCTCTTTGTACAGAATCGGATTGGGCAAATGAGCAAATTACAGCTTATGCTGCTGCAAATAAGCGGAGAAGCTTGCGGTGTTCATCTCCATATGCCGATTACTGCCTTCAAGCTTGCTAAGCATAATGCCGCCCTCCAATAGGGATAGGGCGAACGTAGCCATGGCATCCACATCTAGATTTGGCTTGAATTCGCCGTGCTCGATTCCTTCTAGAATGATCGCTTTCATCCTGGCTAAAGTCTGGGACAGACTTAACTTCGCACGCTCACGCAGAAGCGGGTGGGTGTCATCGCTCTCAACAGCTGTATTCTGCAGCGGACAACCACCTACAAACGGAGGATTGTGGACGACATCGGCATACACATGGAAAAAAGAGAGCAAACGGTCAGCTGCGGTATTTGTCATGTTCTCTGCTTCAGCAAATTTGGATCCAACTACGCCAACTGCATGATCGTATGCTTCGAGTGCGATCTCATCTTTACTGTTGAAATAGCGGTATATTCCGCCTTTCTTAATACCTGTCGCTTCGATAATATCGTTAATCGATGCACCTGCATACCCGCGTTGATTGAACAATTCTGCCGACATCGCCACGATACGCTCACGAGATCGATCACCTTTTTTCATAGTGCCTCCATCTGATTCGAAAAATGGGTGTTGTAAATTTATGGGTATCTGATACAATACAAAATACCGATTGGTATCTTTTTGTAGTATAACAGGAATTGGCCTGGATGAGAAGTGGATGGGAGTGGAGGATCATGACGATGAGAGAAGAGCTTGCGCAAGCGAAAGCTAGCTTTATTGCAAGGGTGCCTGAAGAAGCGCAGAACGCTATTCTGGGCCATGTCGAGAAGCAGCTGCAGTCGGGTCAGTTGTTCGGTTTGCAGGAAGGAGAACGTGCGCCAGATTTTACACTTCATAATCCAGCAGGAGATGCCATTACGCTGTATGAAGAGCTGACGACAGGGCCTGTCGTGCTAATTGTGTATCGTGGCGGCTGGTGTCCGTATTGCAATATTCAGCTTCGTGCATTCGAACAGCGGTTGTCTGACTTTCGTAAGCATGGTGCTCAGCTCATTGCGGTATCACCGCAAAGTCCCGATCATACGCTGACGCAGAGCGAATCAGAACAATTGTCGTTCCATGTATTAAGTGATTCAGATGGCCAAGTGGCGGCAAGCTATCGGCTGTTGTACGAATTACCGGATGTGCTTCAGCATACATTCAAGACTCTATTGAAGCGGGATCTTGCGGCGTTTAACGCGACGGATCGTTGGATACTGCCTGTTCCTGCGACCTATCTAATCGATCAGAATGGAATTATACGATTCGCAGCAGTTAACCCGGATTTCATGCAGCGTACGGACCCGCAGGAAGTCATTAATCATTTGCAAGATATTATGCGTCCATAGTAAAAAGAAGCCGATGGCGGGTAAATCCACCATCGGCTCTTAGTGATTAATGTGGCTGATTAACGTGTAACCGTTTGTTTGCCAGCAGCAAATTGGAACAACGTTTCGACTTTCTCATCTGTCAGCACACCGCTGTTATCGAATACGAGAATGGACTCTTGCGGAATGTCCCAGTTGATCTCAGGAACAAATTGGACACGCGTTGCGAACGAGTCCCAGTTATCGAGTTTCCACTGATCACGCACCGTTTGACGGTCGATAATCCGTGTTCTCTGCGTTTCCATGTCAGACAGGGTAACAACAACAACCTTCACATCGACGTCGGAGCGGGATAGGCCAGCAGCGCTAATAACATCCTCGATCCACTGCTTGTTCTTCAGCTCAGCCGTGAATGGGCTGATCATAAACACGTTCTGACCGGCTGCAAGGTTCTCGATGCAGATGTCTTTGGTCGTATCGTATTCAAGGTCACGCAAATGCTTCTTATAGAAATCAGAGTCGCGGTCATTCGGATCCAGCCCGTTCTGAACGAGCATGTGTTCTACGAAACGACCGCCAACCGTATCACGATCGAGGAAAGCGGCAGGAATACGAGTCGATAGTTTGCGTGCAACCGTTGTTTTACCTGTGCCGGCGACGCCTACGAAGAAAATAAGCTTTTGCAAAATAATAGCCTCCACATCAGTTGATAGATTGCATTATTATAGCACTGATTGCAATAGAACTGAATAGTATGCCTAGTAGTTTACATAAATTTGATTAAGTATCGTCGGGGCTGCAAAATTGGAACGTATAGGCAATAAGTGGAACATATTATAAATTATGTTACTTATAATTAATTAGATGACTGTGTGAAATCTCCGAAAGCGATCTAGCAATGAGAAACAAACGGAGCAGTAACAAAGTCAATGACTTCTGTTACTGCCCCGTGTACCATTGACATGAGCGATGCTCTTATAGCTTCGTGATCGGCTGATAGGTATAGTCCCTTGCTATTCGGAGCACTGTAATTTGCCGAATTCCTTTGGGCTGAGGAGAGATTACCTTAAATTCCATATATGGCGATACATTCTTCAGCTCAGCATCCAGATTATAATGTTTCTTGAACAGCTGGATGTAATCCCCAACATTCGCTACCGAACCTTTATCAAGCAAGAGATCGAACTGATCTACTTTCTTGCCATAGTAGTCAACGGTTTGAACCATAACGAAAAATTTATCCTTAACCACGCTTCTTTCATCACTTGGATTATAATTGAGCTCCATCCATATATCCCCCTTAATCCTTCTGCCTATTCATTGATTTATTAATGCTGACATATTGTTTATCGGCAGGTCAGTAGTAAATTTTTGAGGAAACTAAAATTTATCCGAACCCTAATCATTCGAATGGCACAGAAGGGTGAATCGAAATATTATCATGGTTGTATGGTTCTGACGAGGAGAAGCAGATTGACAACATTAGGCGGGGCTGATATTATTCTTCCATAAGAATTCATATCATTTGCGTAGGAATAATAGGTATTTCCACCGGATAGCCGGAGACTTGAAGCGTGAGCTTACTCGTCTTCGGCTATTTTATTGTCGGCATTGAAGAAGGGAGAACAATAGGATGAGCGTAAAGAAGAAACAGGTGCATTTGAACGTATTTCTAAGAGCGGCAGGTAAGTGGATCGAGACCCACGCAGCTGACGGCTTCAGTCTGATGCCGCCAATCTATCCGCATGGCCTTAATGATTTTGTCGATAAAGTCATACCTGAGTTGCAGAACAGAGGCCTGTTCCGCACGGTATATGAGAGCACCCGGCTTCGTGACAACCTCGGTCTTGCATACCCGGCCAATTCCTTGAAGAAGGGGCTTGCCGCCGCGCCATAACAGGCAACTAAGCAAAGCAGGTGAACGGGATTGCGATTCAGCACCATTATAGCAATAGCTTTCAGTTTTCAATTCATGATGAACCTTACCAGGCCGCTTGTGACGCTGTATGCCATTCATCTGGACGCGAGCACGCTGGAGATTGGCTTTATTACGGCCGCCTACGCTTTATTCCCGCTCGTGTTCGCGATCATGATCGGCAAGGCGGCTGATCTCATCGGCGACCGCGCTCCCGTACAGATCGGCGTAGCCGGCATGATTGCGGGGATGGCGCTGCCGTTTCTATTCCCGGCGATCTGGTCGTTGTACGTGTCGCAAGCGCTTGTTGGGGTAGCCCATATTTTCATCAGCATATCTCTGCAAAATATGATCGGCAACTTGTCGAACGCAAGTAACCGCGACCATCATTTCGGCTTGTTCAGCATGGCCGTCGCGTTATCGGGCATTGTCGGTCCCATCGCAGGCGGCATGCTGGCGGATTTCCATTCGTATTCATTCGCCTTCATGATGGCAGCCATTGCCGGATTGATCCCTATGGCGCTTTCAATATACCTGCCGAACATTCGGCGCAGTAGCCGTGAACAGTTTGATGGGGAGGACGGGAAATCTGGCTCGTCACTTGCGCTGCTGAGGATTGCACCGCTGCGCCGGGCGCTTGCTTCAAGTGCGCTCGTCCTGTACTCCAGAGATGTGTTCATCGCTTATTTCCCGCTAATGGCCAGCGCATGGGGCATGTCGGCATCTATGATCGGTTGGATCATAGGTATTCAAGGGATTGCGATGGTGCTTGTCCGCCTGTTCCTGAGCCAGCTTTCCTCACGATTCGGACGTGAGAAAGTATTATGGGCATCCATTCTGCTCGCAGGCACGTCGTTCCTGTTCATGCCGCTTACAACGAACGCACTGTTATGCGGACTGTTAAGCGCGATTATGGGAGCCGGTCTCGGCTGCGGACAACCGCTATCGATGACGACGACCTATAACGCTTCGCCGAAGCATCGGACTGGCGAAGTGCTCGGGCTTCGAATGGCTTCGAACCGGCTCTCTCAGACGATAGCGCCGCTCTTCTTCGGCTTAGTGGGCGCATGGATCGGGATATTGTCTGTCTTCTTGGTGAGCGGGGCATTCTTGATCGGCGGAGCTTTTCTAACCTCAGAGCCGCCACGGCACCGCGGCCAAACATCCGTAAGTGATGGTTAACGATTCATCCTATCGACCGGTAAACCGGAGACAGATCATTCGATCTGTCTCCTTTTTATAATTCATTCATTCTAGGAGGATTACGATGAGCACATCGCAACGGAAGCTTCACCTTAACGCTTTTATTTCGGGAACAGGTCATCATGAGGCTGCTTGGCGCTATCCGGACAGCACGCCGGAGCTCGGGCTTGACATTCGTCATTATCAGAAAATCGCTCAAATCGCGGAACGAGGACTGCTCGACTCTTTGTTCGTCGCAGACGGCTATTCCGGCCGTTCTTCCGGCAAGCTGGAGCCGTTCACTCAACTGGCCGCGCTTGCTGTTGTGACCGAGCATATCGGTCTGATTGCTACCGTCGGCACCACATATTACGAGCCGTATCATGTCGCGCGCAAATTCGCTTCGCTCGATCATATCAGCAACGGACGGGCCGGATGGAACATCGTGACGACGGGAACGGAATCGACTGCATTCAACTTCGGTCTGGACGAGCATCCCGAGCATGCGCTGCGTTATGAATTTGCCGATGAGTTCGTCGAACTGACTAAGCAGCTATGGGACAGCTGGGAAGATGATGCCGTCGTATACGATAAGGCCAATGGCATCCAAGTCGACAATAACAAAGTCCATGAGATTAATTTCAAAGGCGGCCATTACTCCGTTAAAGGCCCGCTGAACATCCCGCGTCCGCCGCAAGGCTATCCCGTCCTAGTACAGGCAGGCTCCTCCGAATCAGGTAAGGAATTAGCCGCCCGTACAGCTGAAGTCGTCTTCACGGCGCAGCAGACGCTGGAGGAAGCGCAGGCATTCTACGCCGATGTCAAATCCAGGCTGCCGAAATACGGACGAACACCCGATCAGCTTCATATCCTTCCCGGACTCAGTCCGATTATCGCCGATACCGAAGCGGAAGCAAGAGAGATCGAGAAGGAGTTGAACGGTTACATTAACTTGGAATCCGCAGTCAGACGGCTGTCCGAAAGAGTCGGCATCGATTTGTCTGGATACCCGATCGATGGCCCGCTTCCGATCGACGATTTGCCGGGCATCGATGCGATAAACGGACGCAAAGGCCGCTACCAGCTGGTCGTCGATCTCGCTGTGCGGGAAAACTTGACGATCCGCGAGTTGACTAAGCGGCTGGCGGGGGCTCGCGGCCACATCACCTTCACCGGAACACCGATTGGGCTGGCCGACCTGATCGAGAAGTGGTTCCGCAATGGCGGAGCAGATGGCTTCAACATTATGCCGCAGCTGTATCCGAGCGGCCTGGAAGCGTTCGTCGAGAAGGTGATTCCTGAGCTTCAGAACCGCGGATTGTTCCGCACAGCCTACGAAGGCAAGACGCTTCGCGAGAACCTCGGCTTGGCACGTCCGGCCAATACTCGCCATTTCCGGAATGTAGGCGCGGGGAATTGATATGAAGCAGTGGGGCACGAAGGGTGCAACTGGCCGTAAGAAGCGGCGTATCACACTGTCGCTGATTGTAGCTGCGGGGCTGCTTGCCTCTTGTTCGCAATCGGAGGTGAATAAGGATGCGCAAGGCGGATCGTCGGGGACGAAATCGACACACGAGCCGGTCAAGCTGTATCTATACGTGACCGGACCGACCTTGACGAACACGGAATTCAATACACTGATTGCCGATCCCGTGAACAAGAAGTACCCGTACATTACGATTGAGAGAATCGAAGCACTCGAAGGTGTGTCCATCCAGGAAGTTTTTACGACGAAGCCCGCTCCAGATTTGACGCTGATCATTAATCCGCATCAGTTAATTCGGTTAAATGTCGTAGAAGACCTGCGTCCATGGATCGAGAAATACAACTTCGACGAAAGCCGATTGAAGCCATTCCTCTACGATCATATTAAGGAGTTCGGCAAGGATGGAGAGATCGTATCGCTGCCGTTTAATTCCAATCAGGCTATTCTATACTATAACAAAGACATCTTCGACAAGTTCGGTGTCGAGTATCCGCCCAATGGCAAGCAGCTGTCGCTGGAGGCGTTGCTTGATCTCGGCAAGAAGCTGACGCATACCGATACGGATGGCGCACGTTATATCGGCTACGATACAGGAGGCCCTACGGCGCTGATGCGCGATCTGGCACTTCCCGTACTTGATTCCGAGACGGGGGAGCCCCTGTTAACCAAACGGCAAGAGTGGACGAACGTGTTCGAGTTTCTGAAGCAATCGTATGAGGTTCCTGGCTATATCGGCCCAGACAATAAATTCGAGTATGGGCGCGACGCCTTCATTAAGGACCGGAATCTCGCGCTTCGGGTAGCTAATCTCGCCAACATGGTCGGCCCTCTGGAAGAGCTGCGCCAGCAGGGAGTGGAGTTGAATTGGGATATCGCGCCGACGCCGAACTTTGCATCTCAGCTCGGCAAAGCGCGGGAAGCGCAAGTCCATTCCTTCGTCATCTCGAATACAAGCAAGCATAAGGAAGAAGCGTTCCTTGCGATTACGCATATTTTGTCCGATGATGTGCAGCGCCTTCTCGCTCGTAACGCTCGTGTTCCTGCGATCATCAATCCGGAGCTGGAGAAGGAATTCGGCGCTGATGTGCCTGTCCTTGCCGGCAAGCATGTGGAGAATGTGTTCGTTGGGGAACAGCAGCAGAATCACAAAATTCATCGCTACGAAGATCAAGTACTAAAGTTTGTCACCGAGGCGGCGAAGCAGGTGGCATTGGAAGGGATCGACGTGAATACCGCGCTGCGCCGAGCCGACGAGGCGATCAGCCGAGAAGTCGTGTCGCTGCGCAATACGGAGTAAATGCCATTTCGGCACATGTTCTTATTTCGACGCCGGAGGCGCAGCCACCGGCGTTTTTTGTTTTAACGATATAAGTACTTGTCCAAGGTCAATGATAAGAACTTATAATCGTTAGCCGAAAAGCCGAAAAGCCGAAAAGGAACAAGAACATATTCATGACGCGGCACACTTGAAAAAGAATCAATCTGATAAAATTATTGGGATCTGCAAATTTGGTAATTACGTTTAAACACAACTTTTTCACAAAACCCGTATTTTATACATATGTCACTAAATCAGATATAGCCCTTATCTCCGTTTACTCTCTGCATGACGGTTGACAAGAACTTGATGTCATAAATGACAAGAACTTAATGTCATTCCCTCCAATTTGATCGGCCGAAGCCACAACATTAAAAAACCATCGTCATCCCATTGTGACGATGGTTTTTTAATGTTTGTGCTTGCGCTGCTATATCTTAAGTCTGGACACATACCAATCTACATATCGAGATAATTCTTTGTTGTTATCCGTCGGATCATCATACATTCTCATAGCCATGTTCATAGGTGTGTACGAATGCAAAGATTTATATTCATTTTTTAATTTCTTTGTGTTGGTTACACATTCCATATTCTCGATGAAACGATTCAATTTATATGGTGAGATAACTACTTCAACCTCATGATTCGCTTTAACATCAAATGGATGTTTATAAATGATCTGGGGTTGACTTCTATCTACCATTCTTCTAAATTCAGCCCATGATGGAACACTAATCTCTTCGGCGCCGGCACGTGCGATATGTAGCCATTGATAAAAGAAATTCATACAATATTCTATCGTATAACGATTAATGACCCAATGAATTAAGTTTCGGTTACTTTTCTCATCCATATTTGTATGCTGCATTAGTCTATCTTTCATATCGATGATTTTAGGCTCTAGTAGTTTAGTGGCAAAATATAGTTTGCCATAGTTCACTAAACGATACTGTTGTTCATAGAAGTGTGTAGACCGAAGCAATGTTTGTCTCCAAAATACATAAGCATATGCATAAGGACAGATCGGATAAAAGTCTCCTTCTTCTTCCTTCTTTAAGAACTGCAGAATCCGAATACAGTTATGATGCTTGCATAACAACTTATTCTTTATATAGTTGTCAATAGATCTGAAATTACTAATATTCTCTTTGTAAAGCTCCCTGATGAGCTCTTTATATGGCTCTCTTGTAAGATATTCGTTAGGAATCAGTTTTTCAGGTTTATATTGAGACCGGTAAGTGATAGCTGGATGCATTCTTATCATACTCGTTGAAGCAGCACTAGGATCAAACAACAAACGGTGATTGTTTCCCCAGCATGTTTCTCCTTCTCCAATCCAATTGTTAACAGCATCGTCAGTTATATCAAAAATATAATTCCATTCAGTCCTCTGATAATCAAAAGAATTAGCAATCTTGTGTCCACATTTACATGTGAAAGGATCTCCAAGTGATTTATCGCTAATTAAGAATGGGATACTTTTTAAGCATGCTGGACAGTGCTCGATTAGATTGGAATTGTGAATTGGACAGCATTTATTTAAAAAAAATTGATGCAACCAACTATGATACCCCCTACTCATACATTGCTCACACCATCTTAAAGTTTGTGGGAACCATGTGGTGATATGATTTTTGTAATAATGAATGGGTTTCAAGAGATTGGATATTACCTTCTTGTTTTGACCCACAATATCATGTTCCAGAGTTTGTTCCAGTAAAAGAGGATCAAATCCACTTAATTGAATTAACTCCCTCCGACTATCACCAATGGTTGGACTTTTAATTTTCTTTACGTCTTCCGTGCCAAAGGTACGGAGTACCTCGGTTCTCGTTACATGATTAGCCAAACAGACTTTCTCAAAGATCGACCAAGGTGTTTCCATTGGATTAATCCAGTCTTTGTTCCATATAATCATCAAATTCACCTACCTGGCAACAGCCATGTAAATTTCAGATTCGATATAACCGGATCGTTCAATGGCCTCTCGCCACTGCTCCATTGTAAGCCATTCACAATTCTTTCCGTCTGCACCATTTAACTTTAACGCATTTTCTACTGTAAACGCTAGATACTCCATAGGTAACTCAAAAGCACTACTAGAAAGACCGAACTCTAGCCTAACATCGGAGAATAGTGTGAATAAGCTGCTGGCAAATTCTTTTAGCCTTCTTCCAGAATCAAATGCATTCTGAAAGTAGTATCTGGTATAATGCCAACCACTGTTTATTGGGAATTCTGATTCGTCATAACTTTGAAGTAAGTATTCCAATTCCTCTGAATTCGTAACGCCATGAAACTTATATTCAGAAGGCATAAATCTTCCAACTATGTTTAACTTTGAATTTGCAAGAAAGAAGTCTCTACGAGAAACCAACTGTTCCTGGCCGATTGTTATTGTAGTCATCCGAATATTCCTACGCATTAATTGATTGTAAATGTCAATTAAACAATCATACTGCCATTCAGTTAATTTCTGAGCTTCATCCATAATAAAGACAACTCTACGTCGCGAGGAACGCTCAGCTGATGCATGCAATAAATTAACAATCTGATTTCGAAGTGTTATTTCATCCTTTTTCCCTTCAAAAGCAAATTTAAAATCAATTAGCATATCGCGGTAAAACTTTTCTGCCGAAGGTACCTTGTAGCTCTTGCTGTCAGCAACGAAGACAGGGATTGGAGAATTCAACAATTCTGACAAGTAACTAACAGCAAATTCTGTAGCCTTTGTCTTCCCTAACCTTGGTCGTCCGTAAACCATCAGTCCTGGAGCCCCATCTGTAATGACCTGGACAAGTTTATCCATAAAACGATCAATTTGAAGAGTGGGCAGTATATACTGCCCCTGTTCAATCGGATGCGTGCCAGGGGTAATCATTGGTCTAATACTCATGCTGCATTCACCTACTACCTTGTTATTGTTTTAAATCGTCTATGGGAGGCTTGTTTTGAAGTTAACTGAGCTCGGAGTTTTGCTTGCTGTTCTCTAGCTTGATCTAATGCACTAATACTCGCATGTTCTGCTGCCAGAGACTCATTGATGTCAGTGTCCTTCTCCGCTTCACCTTTTTGGATCACCTTTTGAACTTTCGCAATCTGATTAGGAACTCCCTTTTTCTTCTTATTTGATTGTCCCAATAGATAATCTTCCCATTGCGTGAAATGTATTAGTTTCTTTTCTTTCAACAAGTTAATGGCTTTCCTCATCTGTAATGTATGAGGGGTTAAACACCACTTCCCTGCAGCAACGAGAACACCAAACTGACTTCCGTCTGGCAAGTAAGCTTTAATAGAACGCAAATCGTCTACATTTACATGTAGCGTCATCTTTGTCTTAATCAAATGAGCTGATGACGCAAGTAAATCATTTCGGTATTCAACTCCCATGTATTGGATATATGGTCGTTTACCGGATTTATGGCTGCCTCGAACGGTTACTGGTACACCGATCTGCGTAAATGCAAACGCTTCCCGCTTAGACTCGTCTAACAATCTAGGTCGCATCCCTTTATTAAATCTCTGTTCTAGTGCATCAAGAGGTGAATTGTAAGAGAGTGAACCATGTGGAGTTCCATTATAATTCGCAACGACAACATCGAGAAGTTCTTCCAGATGCTCATTTGTCATTTCATAACGAATTGCCATTTTTTCCGGGTCTTTCCTCCGTGGATCATCTGGATGACTCCCTGTTGTATTCACCATTCGCTGAATGCTGCTAGAGGTCAGTGTTTGATGGAAACGTTCAATATGTGGACGTCTCATCGGCTTATCAACTGCTCCTAAACAAGTTGCACACCCTATCAAGTTTCTCAATCGATCACGGACCATTTCGGCAAGATGTGCTTTTGCGTTGTCGAAATGTATAACATCCCAGACTGCCCATTCAAGGTCTTTAAGGCGTTCTGATGGATATCCTCCAGTTGGTTGATAGGAAAGTCCGGGAATGGTTAACTCCCTTTTAACCCCAGGCATTACTGCCTTTTGTGCAGCTATCATTACATCACTCGCGTTATATTCTTTGTTGTAACAGATGTGAGGTCTTCCAATGATATTGTGGGTTGCAACATCGATAAAGCTCAAAAACCAAAGTCTATCCAAAGTAAGGATGGCTTCGTCACCTTCTAATGTTGTAATGGTAATGACCCACATTCCATCGATTCGGTGACCATCAAACTCGACATGTTGGTACGGTGTAATGGTCTGAGAATAATTTTGCTGCCCTATTCCGGAGTTTTTCGCTTTTTGTTCTGCATCATGGCCATAACGAGCAGAGGCTGCACCAAAGTGAGTATCTCGGAGATGGTTTAAATAACGGCACAAAGCTCTATAGCCTAAATGTTTGGTGTTAAACGGGTACTCGCTACGTGGAATCCTTTTTTCAGTACATTTCTCCACGAATTTCTTGTGTATGTATTTTGGCCTCATGACTGGTTCTGAAAGCTTTTTACGGCCAAAAAATAGATGCTTTATTTCATCGTCAATTTCGGGATACTTCTCCAATAATAACCCGAACTCTCCCGACTTTCTTGATTCATTAAACTTTTGTGATAGCGGGTTCAGTTCGTATTGCTTTAGTTTTTTATTTGGAATAAGCGCCCTGTAGCCCCAAGGTACCCCATTTGGATCGAATGATATGCATCTTCTGTAAAAGCGAGTCAGATTCCTTCGATCCACCCCAGTAAGATCTAAAATTTCTGCCTGACTTTTCTCATTTTCCACATAAAGATCAATGGCCTTCTTACGTTTCAGATACACAGTCCTATCATTATCATCATCCAGTTGGTTGATATCTACTTGAGGCCAGAAATCACGATCAATCTGAGCTGGGGAAAGGTTTCCTCTGTTATTGATTTTTGATCTGCTCAGATAACCACACCTCGGTTTGCCTACAAATTATTGAGTCTTCAATGTTAATAAGCACATCTCCCTGATAAAATAACCAGAAACTTGCCTCTAAGACTTGTACATAAGGCATCAAGGCTAATTCCGTTAATGTATCAAAGGATAATCTCTCATGCCGTATATACTTCATTAACTTTGAAGCCTCACCCGGCAGCGAGTTATTTTTAACATGGGAGAATATCTTCAACCGATTTTCTAATTCATAGCGATTTTTCCTTAGAGATTTATCGGTCATTATCTCGTATTTAATCCCGTTCTCTTCGCAGTATGTACGTTGAGCTTCGATCTGACGAAGTGTCCTGTAATTACGAGAATCATCAGAAACAAGTTCTGACTCGTACTTGACTTCACGGAGGGTTACCCTTCCATCACGATATATGATCTGCATATCAAATATTGATGTGTGTAACTCTCCATCTAAAACATATGAGATTTCAGGGTACTGTTCACAGTATGTTTCAATTTCAGGAGAGGTCTCTACCCGGACGAAGTTGTCAAACTCCAAGTCGCTATATAGCGTAACTTCTCTCATATCCACTTTCGGGCCATCTGAGTTCCAGTAGTTATTTCCGTACTTGGAGCTTCTCGGCATTAGAATTGGTTTCATATCATTACCCCCATGGATCCTCTTTCGCTTTGTAATTACAATTCTTGGGGTATGGAGTTGTCGTTGAACGCAACGACAACTCCTATCAACCCCTCTGCACTGTTTAACCCAATTAACTTGAGTGACGTTTTGGTCATATCAGATTCAAAAGTCGTATGGCTAACTTTCGTTCGAACTCCTGCGTTTTTTCAAGTTGCCTCTTTTTTCTTTTACAGCGGTGTATGGTGCAGTCCGGACATGATAAATTGGATAATCTTCTTGGTTTTGGCTCTGCTCAGTTTCCCTGAACGATTGAACTGCAGTAGCTATACCAACAGATTGAATGTCCAATATTTTTATGTTTGTAAGGTTGCTTGGGTCATATAGAGTGAAGAACTCCAACCTTCCTTCCATAACGGACTCAAACCATTTCATTTTTTTTATTTCAGCACATTCATAGAGCAATCCATTAAAATGCAGATTGCCACCGGTTGTTACAGTCGCTATACCAATTTTGTAAAGTGGCCGACTAATCATTCATATTCACCTCGTTTTAGTTTAGCGGTCTTCTCGCAATTAGCATCAGAGCAGGTTCAACAGGTTATCTTCACAAGTAACAGTTGATATCAAAGCGCTTCCTACTGCATGTTCACGGTTAACCGCTGCCTTTCTTTTGATTCTGATATATGTTTGACCAAAATGTTGGTATTACATACATTATGCAAAATAATTAAATTTGAATTATTGATTCTCAATGTTGCCGAAGCTAACAATCATTATCTGTTCTTCAGATAATTACGTTGTATGATGTATGACAACCTCAGTGGAACCACGTAATACGCGTTGGTCGGCTCGCTGCGCCGGAAGTGACTCTTCTAAGTGGTATATTAATCAACTGACTTATATATATATGAATGAGTCGAAGATTGAAGATTCACGTGAAAATTTCACATTTCCTCATGACTCTAACTTTCTATTTTGTTAATTTGATAGAGTTTCTAGAATTCGATAATTTTGGGAAAGCTAGTAGATAGTAATAGAGTCGAAGGAGAGGGATTAGTGATGAACAAGAGAGCGGTGTTTGACCATGTGGATTGGAGAAATGAAACCAGGTTATATGCCGAGATTGGAAAACGAATTAGGGAAGCACGGAGAAAGAAGGGGTTCACTCAGGAGGCACTAAGTGATCGAGTAACGCTTTCTAGACCTTCAATTTCATTTCTTGAGAACGGACAGCAGAATATTTCATTGCATGCAATTTATGAGATTTGTTTTGTACTTGATGTTTCAATCCATAAAATCCTACCCAACAATGTGAAAGAATCATAAGTTCATTTATTTGTTCTTCGCACTTCTTAGTTGCTCCTTTAACTGTCTAATTGCACTTTGGTACTGTACAGTGTCTTCACTCTCGATTGGTACGTGAATAGATGTGGCTATATCAATTGAATGGATATCAAAAATCAATATGTTAGTAGGGTTTTCTGGATCATGTAGAATGATGACTTTCCAGCCCCCTTCTACAGCTGCATGTTCAAACCACTTCAACTTTATCATACTAGCGCATGTATAGACCAACCCATTAAAATGCAACCCACTAGTTGTCACAGTCGCTATACCCAGTTCGAAATTTGTCTGAGCGTTCATTTCGATCACCTCATCCATCATTGTGATCAGAAATTCATAAAATAATACCTATAGGTCTCAAAAATAAAAATTGAGACCTGTTAGTTCATGTTATCGCATTAAACCTTTGAGTATTCTTATATTTGAGGTGTAATGATGGATAATAATGTGTTAGCAATTATCGGTCAAAGAATTCGGGATCTACGGAAAGAACGGGGATTATCACAAGAACAGCTAGGTGAGATGGCTGGAGTACACTTCTCCTACATTGGTAAAATTGAACGAGCCGAGAAGAATGTAACAATCGTAAATCTTGAGAAAATTGCTGAAGCACTCGGGGTTTCTTTCTTTGATTTATTGTTATTTGGTAAGTATATAAAGCCAGAACAAACCGAGAAAGATAAAATGTTGAATCAATTATTCCAAAGTCTTGCATTAATGAAAGTAAATGATCTAAGAAAAGTAAAGAGCTTAATTTATAATTGGTTTCATGATCAATAAAAACACCATCTCCATTTTAGGATGATGGTGTTTTTATTGTCGCGGCGGCTATTGATCGCTTAGCTGCTCGTTATTCTAATGGAGTTATCATGGAATATCTTCTCAATCTGTTCTGGCACATCTCCCGCATACGAGCCTCTTCGCATGTTTGCAATAAATAGTATCTAGATTCAATATCAATTAATGTTCGATATTGTCGTGCTTCTTTTAATGAGTAGTATCCCTTTAGGCTATAACTAATTAACGAATCATCTTCGATCTTACAACGCTTACGAAAGGTCTCCCGACCCAATATATTAAAAGTTTGAACGGCATTTAATTTGGGGTCAACCTGCCTCATGCTAACAGTACCGTATTGTTTGTACTGTTCACATTTAGGGTTTATTTGTAGAGTGTTTTGAGATATCCAGTTCCATATCTCTTTTAATTCCTTATACTTTACTTTCTTTTCTTTCCATTGTCGTACTAATTTATTTATTTCAAGTTTATCAATTGCTTGAATAAATTCATCCAACTCATCAATTGTAATGCGATTCGCTTGATTTGGAACAAAATGTAGAGTCTGAGTACGTGGAATCTTATCTAAATCTAGACATGCCTGTTCTTCGGAAGTTAAATACTTCCAATTTACTAATGATACTACCGGTAGCAGACCGAGTTCATCCAGAAATCCTTTTAGTCCGGCCTCATCATATTCGAATTTTCGAAAATTTATGAACTTACCTACAACAGAGTGTTCAGACCATTCCATTCTTACCTCACCAATCATTTCTTGATAATGCCGGATTCTTAATTTAAGAAGTTCTAATTGCTTACCTAATTCGAGTAGGCTTTTGTATTTTCCACTTGCAAGGAAATCCATCAAGTCGCACATAAATTACAACTCCCTCCTTACTAAAGGAATTACCATCTAGTTTGAAATGTATTCCTTTATAAGAATCACGTAATCTAAAGGACTAATGAGAAAGCCTATCATTAATGCATTCATGAACAAAGAGCCGCAGCTCCCGCTGTGGCTCTTTTAGGTATTAACGCTTCATTGTGTTGGGATACACAATGAGGTCATCATTGTCGTGAAACAGGAATTCATACAATGGTGATAGTACTTATTCTAGACTATTACCCGACCGGAAGATATCTTTAGGATCACTCAATTGAAGGGTAGTATCGCCTATAATATCTCCCTTTCTCTTAAGAAAATCGTTAGATGGATTATGTAGGTTTTTAAATTGATCTTTAGGGATGCGAATATCATGGTTGTCTTCTAACGTACGCTCATATTTGATTATATTTTTTTCAATCCATTTATAGACAGCCTGTTTACTTATTCCAAACAATTCGGCTACTTGTTCAGCATTATAATAATCTTTTTGATTATCATGATAGGCTTCACTATGCTCAGCAATAGGCTTATATCGGTCAATAACAGAAGCGAAATTTTCTGCTAAATTTTTAGATACTACATGGAATGGTTCAACGATACCTTGTTCTATAAGAATTAACGCATGTTTTTGATTCAGAATACCGCTTTTACTTGATCTGAAGGCCTGCAACTGAATCTCTCTTTTCGCACGAACTTTAACAGTTGAGAGATGACTGATCTTCTTTCTTTTGTTGTTAGCAGTAGGTAAGTATATTTTTACTTTTACTACCTTATGTATTGGTTCTTTAATAACGATTAGCAAATCTCTTCTGCGTATATGCATTCGGGTTACTTCTCTCCTTCTAACATGCTTAGTATATCAGAACAATTCTTTTTGTTATCAATTCATAGAGCATTAATTGTTGCCTTTATTACTAAACATATTATTACCACTCAGATAAATCTAACTCTCGCTTACAGACATCACACTGAACTTTAATAACTAAACCAAGTCCTGTTGGTATAAAGATATAGGCGAATTTAGCTCCACTCACATCAGCTGCTACGCATGAATCCCATTTTTTGATTTTCTGTTCCATTTCCTCGGAGATTCTAAAGATTTTGCTTGATTCAGTCTCCTGCTGATTGGCTTTTATCATTAGATCACGAATATGTCCAACATAAATTTGATTTGGATCATTGGGGTTGTATTTGCGATTTAAGGCACGTTCAATTTCATCGATCAACATTGCAAAATCATGTATATTCAAATAATGATCGTAGCTACGTTTCAATCCACGATAGTGACGTATAAAAACTGCCTTCGCGTCTTTTTCAGAGTAACCGAAGCGCTGTAGTTCAACAATTACACCCATAACGTAATTTCTTCGCATTGTTCGCCGATCAGTCATATGTGCCTCCCCCAACTGTTAAATCTATTCTTTAACACTGCACCAACGAGTTAAAGAACGTTAAGTACTTTTGGGTCACTTCGTTCTTTTTCAGCATTCTCACGTTTATCTCAAGATAATCAAAGGAAGAAAACTAAAAAGGCGATCTGCCGAAGAAGGGCACAGACCGCCTTAGAAACCAAGTAATCATATAACTCCGCATCTAGGAGCCCAATTATCCACTAATAAATATTCTGTTACTTCTTGCTTGATGCTACGTCTTCATCCGGATTGTAATTACAGCAGTCTGTCTTAGAACTAATGGTTATATCAGTGCGGGAAAGAGATAAATATTTTAGATTTTCATTACAAAAATTTTTTACAGTATCTAATGATTCAGTACTATTTGTGAAGGGTAGAGAATTAATTACACTATCCCTATAGTCTCGGTTGTTTTTAACACTCAATCTTGAGTCGAGAATACTAAGCAGACCTCTATCAGTTTCTGATCGGATTAATCGACCTGTCCCCTGTCGTAAACGAATCAGCATTTCAGGTAAGTAGACTTCTTCGAAAGAATTATTGGAATTCTTAACTTTGTAATCAATTATCGGATCACTTGGAACTGGGAATGGCAGCCTTACGATGATTACTTGAGATAAATCGTCACCTTCTATATTAATCCCTTCCCAGAATACACCAGTTCCAAATAATACTCCCTTCGATTCTCTAAATTCATTGATAATTGCTTCTTGTTGTGAGCCTTCTCTTTGAAATAATTTTTTCCATGAGGTACTGATACGATCTAATTTGACTGAAAGGTAATTAAGATCATCTTTTGCTGAAAGTAATACTAGTGTCCTTCCATGTGTAATATTACATAGTAGAATAATTCGTTCTAATGCCCTGTCAAGATAAGTTTCTCTATTTTCATAGTTGTAAACGGGGAGATCATTAGAAATATACATTAACGTGTTTTTAGGATAATTGAAGGGACTTAATTTTGGAGAAGAACGTTCCCCTTTAAACCCGAGGGACTTTGTAATATAGTCATATGCTTCAATCTCATTAGTGGAATTTGTTTGGCATAAAGTAGCAGACGTCAGTATTGTAGTAAATGGCATATTGAATAGTCTACTCTCGAGTACGTTTTGTATTTGTTTAGGGCAGTAGTTGATGCACATTTCTTTCTTAGGACTTATCTCTGCCCAAAACAAAAAATTAGATTCACTGCCTTGAAATATTTTAAAAAGCTTTTGCAGCAAATTCAGTTTAGTTAAAGCATCATCAATTTCTCTTTCCTTTATTCTTGATTCGTAAATAGAAACGGAGATTATCATATCAGCAATTAGTTTATTTATTAACAAATAGTCGGTATTTTCCGGGGTATCTATACTAAATCTTTCTGAACGATCTGATTTAGCGAGGAGAATGAGCTGCGGAATCTGTTTTTCTAGTTGATCAAAGAACTCTTCAATTATGACCTTCACTTGGTTAAGCTTATTATTTAACTCTTTATCAGAATATCTACTCGAGAACAATGAGAAAATTGACTCCATCGTAACATTCGTATTTTTCCTTGTAAAAGTTTCAGTCAGTGCTGAGCGTACTTTTTCTTCGAGGTTATGGGCTTCGTCAATTATTACCATGCTTGGATTACTTACAATAAATCCTTTACCATTCTCATGTTTAAGAATAAGATCACGAATCAATAGATCTTGATTGACAATGATAAATTGTATATCAGTGCTGGCATCTGAAATGTCAGTTCTCATCTGATAATAAGAACAAGAAGATTTATAAAAGCATCTCTCATGTTTGCAATTGCTGACTGAAACATTGGCCCAGGTTGAGTCAGTAATTCCCTTGTTAATATCAGATCTTTCAGTAATTTCGCCATTGGCAACTCCTTCGATCAGCCAATGTATTTTCTTGTATCGTTCTAAGTAATCTAAATTACTTCTAATGTCAAGTGCTTTTGATAGACATGAGTAGTTCCCCATCCCTTTACCAATCGCTACAGTCACTTGATACCCTAATTTTTTTGAAATTATATTGATGTCTGAAAATAATTGTTCGGAGAGTTGTATCGAAGAAGTAGCAATTAATATTGGTTTATTTGTATGTTTATTTATTATTAAAGCTGGAATTAAATATGCGAACGATTTGCCGATACCAACACCAGCTTCAGCTATCAAGTTAGTTTTTGATAAGTATGCCTCTGCTATATCTAGTGACATATCGGTTTGTCCTTCTCTGCTTCTTAAACCATATTCTGCATGATTATCATATATACTAAATATTGAATTGATTAATAAAGCTTCGTCGATTTGCTTGTAAGTTGAATGATTTAAGATAAAAGTATCATAAAAACGATAGAAACTAGCTAATGCAGGACTAAAAATAGATTTAGTTGAATCGCTTGTAGGGTTACATGACAGTTCATTACTTGTTTTCCATGAAATAGACGGAGAAGTTACTTTACGAGAATCAGATTTTTCCATTCAATTACACCTCGATTCTTGTCGGAAATTATTGGTTCAATTTCATGGTATCACTATATATTGTGTTGGTCAATTAGATTTATCTGATTTAATAACTATACATAGTGTTCTATAATTATGCGAACATTGGATAAATATGGTTATTTAGATCGTGTGATCTGGAAATACTACTGGTACCGTTTTAGGCAGTAACATGGACATTAACTCTCCCCAGCATATATAGTTTCAAACGACACTATTTCCCCCACGATCTCGTTTACCACTCTAATGTTTACATTCACTTTACATATAAGTTAATACTAATATAACAATTCACTTATATAGTGGAGGTATTCGAATCGAAAGGTAGGTGTTCCCCTATGGAAACAACGAAGCAGATCCAAATTTATTTCCTTTGCAGTCAAAATCGCTGCCGAAGTCAAATGGCTGAAGCTTTTGTGAAACTGTATGGAGATGAACGAGTCATTGTAAATAGTGCTGGGTTGGACCCGAGCCCCCTCCACCCCTATACAATTGAAGTCATGAAAGAAATCGGAATTGATATCTCAGCAAACAAATCTAAAAAAATCGATATGAAGATATTTATGGATGCAAAGATCATAGTGAAACTTTGCCTGGACATTGTCGAGCGATGCCCGGTAGTTCCCTTTCTAGGTAGACATGAGGAACAATGGAATATCGAAGACCCTCTTAGTGGAAATCCGATATCTATAGATGCTGTCCGAAAAGTCCGAGATGAGATAAGAGAAAAAATACTGTTGCTTCTTCAGAAGTACCAAGTGCTTGCAGATGGCGCTCATAAACTTGGTTAGTCGAATTATGCTTTTTATATAATCAGACTCTAATATAATTATTTACTTATATAATTGAGCGTGTATAATACGGAGTGACCAAGATAAGTTTAATTCATGGAAAGGAGTGATTTTCAATGCCGAACATAGATGAATTGTCGGATTCCCTTAAGCTTCTCTCTGATAAGACCAGATTAACCATTATGGCTTTATTACGTGAGCGAGAAATGTGTGTTTGCGATATCGTCGATATACTTAACACGACCCAGCCTAACGTCAGTCAACATCTTAAGAAGCTGAGAACAGGCGGACTTATTAACGAAACACGGCGGAGTCAATGGATTTACTATTCGCTGAATGTGGACGATAAGCCCTATTTAAAACCAGTTATTGATGAACTGCCTTCTATGCGTGATCAAATCAATGCGTTGAAGTCCCAAGGCTGTACTTAACTACAGGAGGTATTATGTTAGCACTAGCGTCGATCATCTTTCTTGTTACTTTAGTATTTGTGATTTGGCAGCCCAAAGGACTGAATATCGGTTGGTCCGCATTAGGTGGCGCAATCATCGCATTAATTTGTGGTGTTGTTACCTTTCAAGACGTATGGGACGTAACCCAAATTGTATGGAATGCGACATTGGCCTTTGTAGCTGTCATTTTAATATCTCTTATCCTCGATGAGATTGGATTCTTCGAATGGTCGGCGTTGCATATGGCCCGTTTTGCCCGAGGTAACGGACGACTCATGTTCGTTTACGTCATATTGCTCGGGGCTGCGGTGGCTGCGTTCTTCGCAAACGATGGAGCTGCCCTCATCTTAACGCCAATCGTCCTGGCAATGGTTCGAGCGCTCAAGTTTGATGAACGGATGATATTGCCGTTTATTATGGCGAGCGGCTTTATATCTGATACGGCTTCTCTGCCGCTTGTCGTTAGTAACCTAGTTAACATTGTATCTTCGGATTTCTTCGGAGTTGGGTTTGCAGAGTACGCAAGTCGTATGATCATCCCTACCCTATTCTCGATTGCAGCAAGCTTGCTTGTCCTTTTCCTCTTCTTCCGTCGGAGTATCCCGAGGCAGTACGATCTTCAGCAATTGAAGAAGCCGGCAGATGCCATAAAGGACTTGCGCCTGTTCAAGATCTCCTGGTTTATCCTTGCTGTGCTACTGATCGCTTATCTAACCAGTGAGTTTATTGATGTTCCTGTGTCCATCATAGCGGGCGTTGCCGCTATTGTCTTCTTGCTTCTTGCTAGACGCAGCCAGGAGATCCACACTTGGAACTTGGTTAAAGGCGCTCCATGGGCTGTTGTCGTCTTCTCCATCGGTATGTACGTAGTTGTTTATGGTCTTCGTAACGTAGGATTAACAGATGAGCTTGGTAAGGTATTTGATTGGGTTGGTGATCAAGGTCTATTCGTAGCAACGATAGGAACTGGCTTTATTGCTGCCATTCTCTCCTCGATCATGAACAACATGCCAACGGTTATGATTGATGCTTTGGCTATTCAGGATACAAACCCGACGGGTATCATACGGGAAGCATTCATTTATGCGAATGTAATTGGTTCAGACTTAGGTCCGAAAATAACACCGATTGGTTCCTTGGCTACGCTGCTATGGCTGCATGTCCTATCAAGTAAGGGCGTCAAGATCTCTTGGGGCACCTACTTCAAGACAGGGATTATACTCACTGTTCCAGTACTCTTCATTACACTCTCTGGACTGTATCTGTGGCTTAAAGTCGTAGGTTGATTTTTAGGTTTACCAATTTATTGAAAAGGGGTCATTCAAATGACTAACAAACCACTTATCTATTTTCTTTGCACAGGCAATTCTTGCCGTAGTCAAATCGCAGATGGTTTCATGAACGCACTTGGTGGAGATCGGTACGAAGTAAAAAGCGCGGGTCTTGAGGCACATGGATTGAATCCACGCGCTGTTCAAGTCATGAATGAAGCTGACGTAGACATAAGCGGTAACAGCTCTGACGTTATTAATCCTGATATTCTCAATCGCGCTACTTATGTCATTACATTATGTGGACATGCGGATGAGCACTGCCCTGTCATCTCGAATCCGAATGTAGTCAAATGGCACTGGGGCTTTGATGATCCGGCTAAAGCAACGGGTACAGAGGATGAGATCATGGCCCAGTTTCGTAATGTTAGAGATGCCATTAAATCACGTATTGAGCAATTCTTGAAGGATGGCGAGTAATATGACTCCATCAGTCAAACGAATGCACGTAGCAGTCAACTGTACAGATTTGGAGAAGTCACTCTCCTTTTACCGGAGTTTTTTTGGCCAAGAACCAACCAAGATAAAAGAAAACTACGCAAAATTTGAGCTCGATAATCCGGCCCTTCATTTCTCACTCAATGTTCGACCATTCGAGAAAAATGGTGTATTAATGATGCTAGACTAAAAAGTAGACACGGAAAACCGAGAATGGGATAGAATAAAACTTATCTTAATTCGAGGTGTCCGACATGACGAAAAAATATGATAAAGAGTTTAAATTGCAAACAGTTCAGATGATTCAAGAAGAAGGCAAAGCGGTGGCGCAGGCAGCCCGTGAGCTGGAGATAAGTGAGAACACATTGTACCGCTGGATAGCAGAATATAAGGAATCTGGGAAGCAAGCCTTTCCTGGTAGTGGACAACTGAAGCCGGAAGATAAAGCAATGCGAGAGCTTCAGAAGCGGATACGTGATCTAGAAGAGGAGAATGACATCTTAAAAAAGGCCATGCACTACTTTGCGAAAGACCGGCGCTAATATATTCGTTCATCCATGAACACCGCTTCAAGTGCCGAGTTGCAAAGATGTGCGAAACCTTAAAAGTATCCAGAAGCGGTTATTACAAATGGAGCGCACGTAAGGAAAGCAAACGTGAAAAACGGCGTAAGAAGTTGGAACGGCGGATCCGACGCATATTCTTAGATAGTCGTCGTTTGTATGGAAGCCCAAAGATCCACAAGATGCTGTTGAAGCAAAGAGTACGAGTATCCGAAAAGACGGTCGCAAGAATTATGAAAGATCTGGGCTTGAAATCTCGGACGGTGAAGAAATACAAGGCGACAACCAACTCTAAGCATAATCTCCCTGTGCATGAAAATGTGCTGAAGCAGGAGTTCAATGTGCTAGCTCCAAACAAGACATGGGTAACGGATATTACCTACATTCCTACGGACGAAGGCTGGCTGTATCTTGCAAGCGTAATGGACTTATATAGTCGTAAGATTGTCGGGTTTCATATGGATGCCCGTATGACTAAGGAGTTGGTTATGAAAGCTCTTGAAAGAGCATACCGCCAGCAACGGTCGCCAGAGGGAGTTTTGCACCATTCGGATCGCGGCAGCCAATACGCGTCAAATGAGTATCAGACATTATTGAAAACATATAAGATGCAAGGCAGTATGAGCCGTAAAGGAAATTGCTATGACAATGCATGCATCGAATCCTTTCACAGTGTCATCAAGAAGGAGCTCGTTTATCTGGAACATTTCAAAACGCGTGAGCAGGCACAAAAACGCATTTTTGAATATATAACCTGTTTCTATAATGGAAAAAGGGTCCATTCAACTATAGGGTACTTCACGCCCAATGAATACGAACGTATGTACCGACCTACGGCCTAATTTTCTCGGTTTCATGTGTCTACTTTATTGACAGAGGTCCATAAACCACCTTGGTTTCCAGGTTGATAATACCGAAGACGTACTTGCTATGGGTGAGCGACTTCGTCAGTCTGGCCTGCTGCTAATTGATGAAATGAACACGACCTGTTGTTATGCGGTTCAAGATAAGGTGTGGGTGTACGATCCAGACGGTAGTGCGTGGGAGATCTTCTTCACCAAGGAAGATTCAGAATTCGAGTCTGCAGGTGAAGCGCGGGATCTTTCCTTATGCTGTGCTCCCCCTTCTGCACCGGTTCAAGTTACATTTACGAATTTCAAGAAGGTTTAGGAGGAAATACTGTTGGAAAAGAACTATCATGATCTTCATGAAGGTAAGATCTTTATGGGCGGAGCTGCTGATGTAGAGGCAATGGAAAAGAACGAAGGAATCGAAGTTATCGTGGACTTGCGCGGAGAAGCGGTAGCGTGCGCATTCCCAGAGTCCACTGCAAGATGGGTTCAGATCCCTCTTGGAGACAACTCGCCTGAGAGTCAGGACCTCCTGTTCAAGAGAGCGATTGACGAGGTTGTAGAAGCATATCGAAGTGATAAGAAAGTGGCATTTCACTGCGGTGGCGGAAAAGGCCGCACAGGAACAGTAGCTGCTGGCACTCTTCTTGCCCTTGGGATTGCTCACGATATAGATGAAGCTGAGACCAAGGCGAAACATATCCGGTCGGTTATTGACATTAAGCCGGTACAGAAAGAAGCATTGATGAAGATATTCAAGTAAATACGTACAATGTAACAGCCCTCAGATTGATATCTGGGGGCTGTAGATATTATAAAGTTGAGCTATTTCAGGAACTTACAGTAAGAGCTTCTCCATTGCCATTACGTCCACGAGCTTATCATCCAGGATGCCTTGTTCATGGAATACACCAACTTCACGGAACCCACTCTTCCGATATAAACCTTGGCCCTGTTCGTTAAACGGAAAGGTGAAGAGAACGATTTTATGGAAACCATTCTGAATTGCTATTAATTCCAATGCCTGAAGTAACTTCTGACCTATCCCACGGCCTCTGTGAGATCTTTCGATATAGATGGATAGGTCAGCGACTCCATCATACACTGCGCGTAGAGAATACCTGTTCAAAGAGGCCCAACCAACGACGGACTCGTTAATCATGGCGATAAGAACAGTATATCGTTCACCTCGGCTATTTAACCATGAAGTCATATAGTCCAGGTCTTTCAATTCAACCTCCAACGTAGCAATTCGATCATCAATTCCTTGATTATAGATGTGTAGGATTGCTTCTAGATCATCAGAAGTTGCCGACCTTAGCGTTATCTCAGGCATGTACATGACCTCTCCCCTGACACTTAATCGAACTTACTATAGTGTTAGATGCTTTCTCTAAGCCTAATATAAAGCGAAATGTTGGTCCCTGGCTATGAGAAGATAACGGTCCTGCAAAATAAAGTCCTTTGACACTGCTCTCGAAATGTTTGTTTAGTTTGGGAAATTCAGTGTGCCCTTCTTCTCTCATGATTGTTGCCTTCAGATCATGATTAAGGAAAGATAGTTTATCGATGTTGATTCGAAAACCGGAAGCTACGATGACATGGTCAGCGATTATGGTCAGCCCATTGGATAAAGATAGCTGTACCTTTTCGTCCATATTCTTTATATGTTCAACCTGCGTGTTACCTATTTGAGGCACCTTACCTTCTACATATGGCCTAAGAAAACGAGCGATTGGAACGGTCTCCGCGGCGATCTGCCATAGCTTCCTTTTCAAGAAACGAGGAAGCTTGTAAAACACATTCCCGATTCCCCGGAGTATCACTTCCTGAGTTCGATTCCCGCCATATACAGGCGTACTTCTGCGGTAGATCAACTGAGTATTAGCCTTAGCTTCGTAAAGCAGTGCAGCTGCCTCCCAAGCACTCTGTCCACTCCCTACGACTATGACATCCTTCCCCTGAAACGTTTCAAAACTGGTGTAGCCCAACGTGTGAGATACTAAGGAACGAGGTAATCCTCTGAATACAGATGGCATGTATTGAAATTCTTTAATACCCGTTGCGATAACGATGTTTCTTGCTTCGAGTTGAAGGCCGCTTTCGGTTACGATCGAGTAATACCCCCCATCGAGACTAACTTCATCGACAAGCTCTGGTGTGAATTCGACCCCAGTTTTCTCAGCAAACCAAAACGCGTACTGAACAAAAACGGTTCGGGGCAGTGGTGATTCAAGTTTCGTATTGGTCTCTTTTGCATATTGATGTATCGTCCATTTGCGCTTTGGATCCGAAAAACTCACTAAATCATGTGGCGTACGGATAAACATATTTTGTGGCATTTGATTTTTCCAAAAGTCCATGGGATAACCCATCAGCTTATAAGAAAGTCCGTAAGCTGCCGCGTGTGCAGCAACAGATATTCCGTAAGGGCCAGCCCCGATGATGACGACATCCAACATAGGATAACCTCCTGCTCTAAGGTATTGGGTTGATTATACAATAACATTTGCATTTTGCAAGTATAAGTGATATAACTGAGTAAGGAGGTCATGACAATGGAAAACGTACGGAACATGTTTCAACTTCTTTCACGAAACTTCGGCTTATTGAATGAGCAATGCTGCGACAACTGCTGCGGACAAGATATCTCGCTCGTTCAAAGCCATATCTTGTATGAGATTAATCGGCAGCACCACCCTTCCATGCAAGAAATTGCTGGTGCATTAGGTATGGATATTACGACCTTCAGTAGACAGATAAAAACCTTGGTGGACAAAGGCCTTGTTAAGAAAACCCCGCATCCGACGGATAACCGTATAAATATTTTGTCCCTGACTCTGGAAGGCTTAGGAATTGAGAATAGCATTAACCTTACTGTAAATGCACAACTTAATGGCGTGCTCTCCACTATGTCAGAGTTCGAAAAAGAAACAGTAATACGATCGATCAAATTATTGAACGATGCCATGCAGAATACGGCTTCTTGTTGTATACCTCCAAGATAATGGAGGTTTACTTTTAGGGATATACTTGCAGTGTGCAAGTTAATCGATGAAGTTTTCGGTAAATAAAACATTGGGAGGAATATGATATGACGAATTCATTACCAACTGCAATCATTGGTGGAGGCCCAGTAGGATTGGCTGCCGCAGCTCATCTTGTGAAGCGAAATATGCCATTTGTGCTTTTTGAACAAGGTACTCAGATTGGGGCTTCAGTGCTAAGCTGGGAGCACGTACGGATGTTCTCGCCTTGGGAGTTCAATATTGATTCAGCTGCAATGGAACTGTTATTGGAGACAGGCTGGATTGAGCCTCAGAAAGATCTAATGCCCACAGGTAAAGAGCTTGTACAACTTTACCTAGAACCACTATCGCAGTTAAAGCAAATCAAGCCATTTATTCATCTCGAATCAACCGTCAAAGCCATTCATCGCAAAGGTATTGATAAAATGAAGACGGCTGGTCGCGATATGGCACCGTTCATTATCGAATATCAGACACAAGGGCAAATGTTCTATACTGAAGCCTCCGCTATTATTGATGCAACGGGAACTTGGCTAACCCCTAACCCGATGAGTGCCAGCGGAAACTTTGCAGATGGTGAAAAGGAACATGCGGATCACATCACGTATGGTATACCGGATGTTTTGAGATCAAACAAAGCGCGTTATGCTGGTAAACATATTGTGGTTGTGGGCAGCGGGCACTCTGCTATTCAATCCCTTACCCTATTGAATGAACTAAAGCTGCAAGTTCCAGAGACGACCATCCATTGGGTACTTAGAAAGAACAACGTTTCTGATGCTTTTGGTGGTGGTGAAAACGATGGATTGCCCGCACGAGGTGAGCTTGGAACACGCGCCAATCGATTTGTGCAGAATGGCAATGTATTAGTTCACACACCATTCCTCATTCATCAAATTAAGCAAGATGAAGAGAATCACACACTTTCTATCATAGGACTTAAACAAGGCCAATCCTATTCGATTGATAAGATCGATCAGGTTATAGTTGCAACTGGATCAAGACCAGACTTCGCCTTCCTCCGCGAATTAAGGTATTCGACTGATTCGGCAGTTGAGTCGGTTCCTCAATTAGCAGAATTGATTGATCCAAACATTCACAGCTGCGGCACAGTTCGCCCACATGGTGAAGCAGAGCTTAGACAACCCGAGAAGAACTTCTATATCGTTGGTTCGAAAAGTTATGGTCGTGCCCCTACCTTCCTGCTTGCGACTGGTCACGAACAGGTAAGGAGCGTCGTTGCTGCTTTAGCTGGTGATTATGAGGCTGCACGCGAAGTGAGATTAGAACTCCCGGAAACTGGCGTATGTTCGGTGCCAAAGAACCTTACGGGAGATGAAGGTGAACCCAGCAGCTGTTGTGCACCCAAACCAATGAAAATTTCGTTAAAACCAATGACGGTAAGCAATGCTAGCAGCTGCTGTGGTACAACGCAAAGCCAAGTGAATGCAACTTCTCCTGGACTTTCCGATTGTAACTAATTATCTTGAAATAGCTCTACGATCTAACAGAAAGAAGCCCGCGATTATGAACTGGGACCCGTTTTGTGGACAGTTTAAAAAGCAACCATCTTGAATCTTGATCTAACAAGCAATTAGATGATCCCTGAACTCATCGGGGGTCATCTTTTTTAATCCCCATTGATATCTCTCAGAATTGTATTGATGTATATAGTCAGCAACACGTACTTTTACTTCATCAAGGGTTTGGCAATCAATGAAATTAATCTCATCCTTCATATGACCGAAGAAGGATTCCATCGAAGCATTGTCCCAACAATTACCCCTACGTGACATGGATTGCTTGAAGCCTGCTTCAGCAATAAGAAGTCGCGTTTTGGGGTGCGTGTAATGCATTCCCTGATCGGAGTGCAGAATGGCTTCGGGATGCACATTTCCATCTAGCCGTTCAAACAGTCGCTTTAACGTTTTTTCGACAAGCGGTAGCTCAAGTGTATCAGCGACGCAATCGGCTAGAATTTGTCTTGTAGCCCCGTCTTTCACACAGGAAAGATAAGCCCATCCCTTACCATATCGCAGGTAGGTGATGTCAGTGGGGAATACTTTTTCAGGCTCTTTCTGATCGAATTGACGATTAAGCAAATTCGGACAGGTTTGATGTTCGTGCGTAGCCTTTGCCATCTTGCGGTATGGATTAGCTTGCCGTACCTCTGCCACTAAACCGGCCTTACGCATGAGACGTCGGATTTTCTTGTGATTCATCACTACTTTATCTATCCGCTCTAGACGCATATTTATAGTCAGTGCTCCTGCTTTTCGCTGTTTTGCTTCAAAGTGTTGCTTAATAAGATGAATGTCTTGCTCGTCGATCCCAGCACGGCGTTGACGATCTTCAGCAGTGGAAAGCCATCGATAGTAGCCGCTAGGGCTTACCTCGGCAACCTTGCACAAATAACGTGTCATACGTTTTAGTCCATGTGTTCGAATTGTACGTTCGATAATCTCATAGCGCTCGGAAGGGGTTAGCGTTTCTTTTGTCGTTCGAGCGCTTCGAGCTTTTTTAGCAGTTCCATCTCCGCTTCTAATAGCTTAATCTTAGCCTTTGCTCGTTTTAGTTCTTCCTCAACTGACAATTCACCAGAAGGCTTACGTCCTGTACTATTCTTGCCACGTCGATCCGTAGTAAGCCCTTCTTCTCCATACCGATCATACGTATCGCGCCAGCGCTTTAAACAGTGTTTTGGCTTCTTATGACCGATTGTATCCAGGTCAAAGCCAGCTCGGATAAAGATCTCTACTGGCGTCTGTCCCTCTGAGTAAGCATTCAACGCAGCCAGTTTAAATGCTGGCGAGTAGGTGATGGCTAGTTCGGTGACATGTTGAACATTTGGATTTGTCTCCAATTTACTCATTTGCTCTTCTGTAAAAACGGTCCGTTGCAATTTCCTCAACCCGATCCACTCCTCTTCTCTTGATTAAAACACAAATGACCCGTAAGAGGGTCACTTTTTTCAAAGTGTCCTTCTTACGGGTCATAGTTCATTAATCGTGGGCTTCTTTCTTACTTTACTCATAGATTTCCATTCAATTTCAGCAAGACCGGTTCTTATACATCGCTTGCAATGACCAAAATGTTAAAAACGGCAATCATATTCTCTCCATGCGTACCCATTTTTCGCAACTAAAACCAGCGTTACCGTGATGAATTTATAAAAGGTCACTCGTAATGAGCGACTTAAACTGTTTGATAAAAACTTTTATTATTAACCCAATTCTTTGCGTTGAAATGCTAAATTAAATTCTTCTATAGATGCCAGAAACTGATGGGCTACTGATCCATACTTATCAATAAATTTTTTCGTGTAACCTTGATCAGTATAAAGCAATCTTGCATAACTAACTGAGAATACCTCTAATACTCCTATAAAATTATTTAAAAAGTCCTCACCTAAAACAATATTTCCTTCGATAATTTCGATATTATATAAACCTGACATATTCATAATGTTTTTATTAGATTTTCCATTTCCATGTACAAAACAATTTCTAATTTTCATCATATCAAATATGTATTCCCAATTAGGAATATCATTTAATCCTGATACCCCTTTACTTACTAAGAACTCTTTAGCGATTTGGATAGCACTGGGTTTTCTTTTTTTTGGATATTTATGACGTTGAAAGTTTGTGTAACTAGAATCACTATCAAACGTATGACACGGAGTAATTATAACCATTTCGACAAATGCACAAAGTGAAGTTAACAAGGATACTCTCATAATATTAGCAAATGCATAATATTTTTTTACCTCGCTTAGGTAAGTCAACATTTCTATTGTCAATTGTCTAGGCTCATTTTCATTTTTTTGATTATTATCATCTAATAATGATATATCACGTTTTAAGCTGTTGTTGATATAGTTATTGTAGTCTCTAAAATATTTAAGGTTTTTAAGTACAGGATAAGAATCTGCTGCAATAGTTAAACTCAACTTTTTAATACTTTCATGGATATTTTCTCCCATAAACTCACTTCCTGTCTAATCTAATCGAGCTCAACCATATAATAAATGTATCATGGAACAATAATTAGCTTACCGTTTATAACGTTATGCTGGTATTTTAGAAAAAAAAGTTCTTTTGAAAGATTTTGAATGACGTCTTCAGGAAGTTTATTTCTACATCTAGGATTAATTATAAAGCTTTCTCGTCTGTCAGTCCCCGGATTGCCTTATTACGATGAGGACAATTGATTGGAGAGGGTTTCAAATCCGAAATAACCATCCTCAACATTGCGTGATATTTTTTTATCATACGCAATTTCCATGGTGTAGCCCTCTTCATGACGAAATGTAATCTCCTCGCCTGAACGAAGTTCTGTGAAGGTCGGCATCTCCGTTCCAAAATGCCCCACCCACCCGTTCTTCCAGTGCCATCCTTCTTCTTGAAGTAGTTCACACAGGATACAAACCATATAGACCTCAAAGAGCTCATTGGTGGATACACATGGGTAAGCCTGTTTTCTGATTGAACTATCTCGAACGACGTTATCTTTGAGCTGCCGGTAAATCCGAAATAATGCAGCATATCGGGGATCTACTCGAATGCCTTTCGGTGGGTTAGTGAAGGCCCGTACAATGGAAACCTTATTGTTGTTGTCATCAGTCATCATCGCAATGTCGTTCCTGAGAATATATCAGTTCTTGGCTATAGGCCTAGCATTCCAAACGAAGCGGGTCTTCCGTAACGTAAAGACGGGAGCCGATCCGGCTCCCGTCTAAATTGCTGCTTACCGCGACGATTTGTTCCGGCGCCGAGCATAAGCGAAGCGATCTCTTTAAAAGTTCTTCCTGCAAGTGCCTGTCCGGAAGTTCCGGTTCGAGAACGCGGTGAAGGTGACATGCTCATTAAATAAATACATCTCAAAAATTAGCACCCACTATTTATGAGGGTGAATTAGAAAAATTCGGATTGTAATAGTATGGAATTGCAAATGACTTTGAGACTCCGTCCCCCAAAGATTCCATTTCTCCTCCATTTATATTAAAGCGACTAAATCTATTCAGAAATTTACGATAGGCTACCTGCCTAAAATGGATTATCTTATCTCCAAATATGAATTGTGGAACGATATCCTTTGAGTACTCATCTGGGTGAAACAAATATGGTATTTTGTCTATATTGACAATCAACTCATTCCAATTATCAAGGTTGTTCCTAGTGTCATCCTTGAAATTCTGTTGAATATCCAACCCATGTTTTGTTTTTATAATTTGTTTAATCGCATGTGCTGCCTTACCAGCTATCACATAAAAACAGTACAAGAGCATCTTTATATCGTAGTTAAAGGAAGTTGATGTGTACCTCTTATTCCACATAGGATGAATATCTGTGTCTGGACAGATGTGCCCGTTTTCGTCTGCACCTTCAATATAATACCCTTTAATGCTCCCTACTGCCGTATTCATCTTACTATTACGATATCTTGCATGGTTATGCTTAACTTTATTGAAAATCTTTGCGAATCCAGTGAAAGGCTCAATATCTTTTTTAAACGAAGTAACCACACTTTCATTTACTATTCTGACCCATCTGTCAGCAAATATTGGCTCTTTTTTACCATTCAACTCGCTAACAGAATAGAAGCATTTAAATATGTGATAACAATCATCGACAAAAGCCAGAATCGAACTTATTAGTTCACAGTGATCATCATTAAGAGAATTGTCGTCGTTGTTTAGTGTATTCACCATTTGCTTAAATGCTATTGCCACTCTCATACTTGAAACATTGTAAATTCCAAGTGGCTCTCTCAACCTATGCTCCGAATTATAAAGAGGAATGGTAGAGGGCATAGAAGTTAGTAAATTATATAATTCAGGATCATAATTATCGTGACCATTTTTATCTATTGTAATATTCATTCAGACACCTCAGCCAACTAAATGGAATTATACCTCATTCCACTTATACCATAAAAAAGGATATTTGTCCTCATCTAGGTAGCATTCCGGTATTTCATAGTCCAACCCGTGGAGCTCTTCCGTGTCGACCACTGTGAGCGCGCAGCGCCCTCGAGGTCCTTCACGTTCCACGTCCACTGAAGCTTGCCGGCCTTGTAGGTTCAAAAGCTCGCTCGGGGTGAATTTCAGCTCCAGACGCTTTGTTCCAGCGCCGGCGGATGCGTTAGCCATGAATGCAAATTCTTAGGAGGCCTGTGGTTACGATCCACAAGCATAGGCTTCAGGGGCGGCTCTAATACGGTGCTATATAGGCATAAAAAGAGGATCCCATGCGAGAAGGGATCCCAATTTCCGTTTATGTAAGCGAAACGGAGGACAAATCAATTATACTGGCCCTGCGTCGTTCCGTCACCCATAGCTATTCTTTTGTTTCGGCTCCATCTGCTAGTTCAGTTGATAGTTAGAAATCTTATTTACCTTCCACAAATGAATTTTTATAATCGAGAATGGTTCCCTCAATACCGTCACTGAAATCATACAGACTAGGAGCTAGTTATAGATATTATTGGCATCGATGGAATCCCTGTGGCATAGATATCTGAATCAAATTCAGTCGTTCTGTCATTAAGGCTCCCCAAAATTAATCCTCACCAAGTAGTTTTTTGATCCTTCTTCCTGCCAACTCTCCACTAATTTTTTGTTGAATGCGATAAATGCTCGATATGGACAACCCATAATCATTAGCTAGCTTATAGGCTGGTTCTCGCTCACCGGTAAATTTCCCAATTCCCCAATAACGCAAACAAATTTCAATATCACGATTCGAATAATGTTTCTTCAGATCATCTTCAACGTGTTTTTGTTTTAAAGCGTTTTGCACCGAGGTAAGTTCTCGCTTAATACGGATCGATGACGTTATACCATGCGTGGCCGGAATAACCACCAAGGAGTATACCGCATCTCGATATTCAACCATCATGCCTTGATAATATCCGACATCGAAAATTCGCTCAATGGCAGCATCTATTGTTCCATCAGACAAGTTCGAAGACCCTTTATATATTGATGATCCGTCTGCACTAATAAATTGGATCTCAGTATTATCTATGATAAGGAGTGCCCCATCCGTTTTATCTGCATCTAGTTCGAATAGGAGTGTATTAATAATTGGAAGAATGTTACCGAACACATTCAAGAAGCTAAAATCTCTTTCCGGTATCGGCTTCTTAATGCGTATAACATCATCGAATAACTGTGCGATCAGGGTGTCCCCTTCTTTCAATTCCATATTTTCACGAAATTGTTGCGGGAGTGCTATTCTCCCCTTTTGCATTACTGTTACGTTTTCTGTTTTATAATACATAATAGCCTCCGACATAAGAATTTAATATCCAAGTACACTATTACTGTACAATAAATGAAAAACGGATGCAATATTAAAAAATAAATCCCAATCGCGGAACGTTCAAATTCCTAAGCGTTTGGGATTTTGCTCTTTGGCCGTTATTTCTAATACATCCTTCGCCCCAATATCTCTTACCGGATCAGAGAGCTTAAAAGCAGCTGCATACTCAGACTAACCACCTAACTGCTGCTTTATAGAGGTAAACAAGATATTGTGTCAAAATTCCTTGGAACATACTTAAAACAGGCTGCCGGTCCCTCTGCAGCCTGTCGATTTTGAATCATATTCATTCAGCCTCGGCCTCTTGATTTTTCTCAAATATGTTTAATACCCTACATGACAGGAGTAATAATGAGAATCAATCAGCGACACGATATAATGTCGTCGCTATTTTTATTTCCCATTGGAGCGCCGGCGACTGGTGAACCAGAACCAAAGCAGATGCGTCAGTTGGCAGTTCGCCTCAAATGATACCCGATCGATGTAGCTCATTAACAGCAAGTGCTAAACTTTCGAACTGATATTCAGGATCGATCCCTGAGGGTGCTTCTTCGCCGATAAATATGGTCCTGAGATGGGCTCTGTTCCCCACTTCAATATCGGTATCCCGATCACCCACCATGAAGGAACTTGTCTAGTCTATCCCATAAGCTTCTATAAGATCATTCAACATGCCGGGCATTGGTTTTCTGCAGCTGCAGCGAGCACGTGGTTTATGGATGCAGTAACGGGTATCGCGGATCACACCGCCAGCGGCACTGATGAGCTCGAGCATGTATTCATTAATCTCAGCCAAAGATGATTCAGACATGTAGCCCCTTTTCGGCTAACGATATAAGTTCTTGTCATCCTAAAGTGTAGTTGCCATATTTCACTTTAATACCTTCGAAAGATAGCGAGTGTATACCCAGCCTATCGTATATTCTTCCGACTGTGGGTCATATGCTTCAATCTTAGTCCAATCGCCCTGTGACCTGAGGAAACGAACTTTTTGTCCCAATTGAAGCGTCATTAGAGGATTACTTTGGCGCGTATCTCGTTCTCTTACAACAAGCGTTGACTTTACTATGATCCTGATCTGGTCTACAAACAAAGGATCAACGTCAGAAAGTTCAATTTTAGCTTTATCAATTGAATATCTAATGGTGACTCGTTCTGACGGCAGTGGATATTCAGGCGCTTGAGCATTGATTGATATTACCTCTTTTGCCCAATTATCAATTGTATCTGTTATATGACCATTAATGATTGATACAATGTAAGTCATTAATATCTGAGCGATTAAAGGGTTCTTTCGTTGGAGTGTAGTGAGATATGCTATGAGCCTCTCATAAAATTGATTTAGTGAGTCGTATTTCTCCTGGAGGATGTACTTTGTGTTATTGCGCTCTTCCTCTATCTCCTCGATAAACTCTGGCTCGTCCTCTATCATAATGTTGCTAAAATCAATGGCATCGAGCGCTGTCCTTATTGCTGTTTGAAGATTCATCATCGAAGACCCAAATTCTAGAGTGCTGCCCCTCATACTTGCTTGATGAGCAGCAATGGAAGGCATTAGCCCTTGTGTTCGAGTTCTAAAACTTTCTAGTGCATCTGATACTCCAAGGGAGAAATTTGTCATCGATTCTCTAAAAGCGTCATCTCTAATCCTAATATTCATTGAGGATATTGAACGAAGAGAATCGGATATTGAACGAAAAGTATCACCCCTCACAATAGAGTTAATATGACTGAAATTTTGTACTGTTTTGCTGAGCGAATCCATCGCATCGAGATAAGGGGTTCTCGTTTGAGCAATCATTCTATACTGTCTATCTAACATACTAGTAATTTTTAACCATTTATCATCAAATTCATTAGGCATACATTTTATTCCACCTTTACTTATCAATCTCACCAATCTTGATTTAGAATCCACTTTATCTTACCAAATTACTAATTGCTTTAAATCATTAAAGCTCATTGATAAACCTCCATAAAATTTTTATTTTTATATGCTCACCAATCATGCTAAAAGTTATATCTTTTAAGTATGAAGAAGCACTCATGTAAACATCCACTCAAGCTTGCTGTAACACTATGTTAATTTAACCAGAACTGTATGGCTGGAACGAGCCAAGGATCACCAGGTTGGCAAAGAAGCACGAGAATAGTAGTCGGATATGGTTCAATGTGCTCTTCCTTCCGTATTTCTAATGATATTAATAAGAATTAGACTTCAACAATAGCCAGTTAGAAGTGAAGCGTGAAACTGTCAAACCTTCACAGCATAGTTATTAGTTGTAGCAAGGAAATCAGCAAGTAACAAGTCAACGGTATATTCCTTGCCAGCAACGTAGTCTCCGAATGACTCGATCATGCGAATTCGAATAGTGTTGGCACTCTTCTTCTTTTGAACATAGCGTTGTTTATGCATATGTAAACCTTCCCTTTGTTTTAAAGTGTTTGTATCAAATACCATACCCTACATTAAATTCCGGGATGTTTCTTCACGTAATTCTCTGTATGCTGGGCAATTTCCTGCAAGCTTAGGTACTCTGAACTGACTGGCATCACCGATCTCTGCGTAAGCGTAAAACCCAGCCCACCTTCATCCTCTAAAGTATCCATGAGAAAATGAGCGCAACCCAAGAATAGGAGGTTGCCTCATGACCGACAGAGACAAACGCCGTCAAGACTGGACGCTCCGCGTGGCAGACTACAAAGCCAGCGGCCTTACCATGTCTGCCTGGTGCACAGCTAATCGCCGCTCGAAAGAATCTTTGAAATATTGGCTCCGCAAATTGAAAGATACTTCTCCTACGCCGTCTCCGACTTCGACGAATTGGCTGCCGCTTACCGTAACCAATCTCCCCGTCCCTGACGTTTCCCCGATCATCGTTCGGATCGGACAAGCTACCATTGAACTGTGTTCAGACTTCGATCCGCATTTGCTTCGCAAAATCGTTCATGCCTTAGAAGCTCCATGCTGACGCTACCGAGCGTTCCGCATGTCTATCTTGCTACTGGCGCTACGGATTTGCGCAAATCCGTTGATGGCTTAGCCGCTATCGTGCAAGAAGGCTTCGGTCTGAATCCCTTCGACCCGTGTTTGTTCGTGTTTTGCAATCGCGAGCGCAATAAGCTCAAAATCCTCTACTGGGAGCATAACGGCTTCTGGTTGTTTTATCGTCGGCTTGAACGCGGCACATTCCAGTGGCCCGTCGACGCAAGTGCTCCACTAACCGTCTCTGGCCGCGAGCTTCGCTGGCTGCTCGACGGGCTTTCCCTGCACCAGCGGCAGGCCCACTCGGAAGTTACTGCCCAGGCTGTCATCTAAGCCGTATACGTTCGCAAGATCGCCATTCCTTCGGGCAGGAAACGGATGTCGCATTACGAATACTTGCAATTATGGAAAATCAAACGGAAACGCCTAACCTTACAACTGAAAATTACGAGGCGACCATCGCTAAACAAGATGCGCGAATCGCTGAGCTAACGGCCAAGCTCAAATGGTACGAAGAGCAGTTCCGCCTCGCTCAGCAGAAGCGTTTTGGCGCTTCGAGCGAGAAGACGAATCCAGACCAGATGGAGCTCGATCTGTTCAATGAAGCCGAAATGCTGGCAACGCCAGCACCGCAGGAGCCAGATGTGGAGACGATCATCTACAGCCGCAAAAAGCCGGCAAGCCGCGAAACGAGGCTGGAGCAGCTCCCCGTGGAAACGATCGTCTACGAGTTGCCTGAAGCGGAGCAAATCTGCACCTGCTGCGGTGGTGAGCTGCATGAGATGAGTACCGAAACGCGCAATGAAATTGCGATCATCCCAGCAGAGGTAAAGGTCATTCGCCACGTGCGGCAAGTATATGCGTGCCGCCGATGCGAGCGCGAAGCGATTCAAACGCCGATCGTCACGGCTCCGATGCCACAACCTGTTTATTCCGGAAGCCTGGCTTCGCCGTCCATCATGGCGCATGTCATGAGCCAGAAGTATGTAGACAGCCAGCCGCTCTACCGGCAGGAGCAGCAATTTGCCCGAATGGGTCTGACGCTCTCGCGACAGACGCTTGCCAATTGGATGATCTATGGCGCAGAGCGCTGGCTTGCGCTGTTGACCGGGCGGATGAAGGAGCATCTATTGAAGCAGGATGTCTTGCATGCCGACGAGACGACGCTGCAGGTGCTCCGCGAGCCGGGTAAATCCGCGGAAACGCAGTCCTATCTGTGGTTGTACCGTACCGGTCGCATGGGTCCGCCGATTGTGCTGTACGATTACCAGCCAACGCGCGGTGGCGAGCATCCGCGGAATTATCTCAACGGGTTCCGTGGTTATCTTCACGTGGACGGCTATGCCGGTTACCACAAAGTGAAGGACGTCATGCTCGTGGGCTGTTGGGCACATGCCCGTCGGAAATTCGATGAAGCGCTCAAGGCGCTGCCGCCTGCATCCGACAAGGCGGAAACGATAACGCAGCAGAGGCTTCGGTTCTGCAATGCGTTGTTTGCCATCGAGCGAGAACTGAAGGAGACAGCGCCTAAAGAGCGACATACCATTCGAATGGAGCGAAGCAAGCCCGTTTTGGATGCTTATTTGGCATGGCTGAAGCAGCAGCGCTCCCGCACGCTGCCTAAGAGCCTGCTTGGCCAAGCGATTGCATACAGCTTGAACCAGTGGGACAAGCTGACAGCGTTCCTGATGGATGGAAGGCTTGAGATCGACAACAACCGGAGCGAACGGTCGATCAAGCCGTTTGTCATCGGTCGTAAAAACTGGCTTTTTGCGAACACGCCGCGCGGTGCGAAAGCAAGCGCCAATATCTACAGCGTGATCGAGACTGCAAAAGAAAACGGCTTGAACCCCTTCCAATACTTGATGTATATGTTCCAGCAACTCCCGCAACTTCCCGATCCGACTGATCCTGCTGCCCTGGACAGCTTGCTCCCGTGGTCGCCGACGCTGCCATTAGCCTGCCGCGTATTTAAATCTTAGTTCTTACAGGAAAACAGCCCTCAACTTGAATGACAAGATGGGAGCTGTTGACGCTTATCCAGAAGCTCGCAGAGATACCGAGTCATTCGTCCAAATCCTTGCTTAACGGCTTCATGGATCAGTTCGAATTTATGATTTATACTTAGATTGCTTTTCTCTAGCACTAGCCTCCTTTCGTTCTTGTCGAACTTTTTTAGCAGGTCAAGTTGTGATTGTTCACGAGTCGGGCGCCAAAGGGATCGGACGACGAGTACGGCAGCACACGCGAGTGAATGTGCCGCCTGTGACGGTGTCGGCCGCAGGCGGGTTCGGTGTTGTTATTCATAACCGCGGCCCGCGGCTAATAATATAAGTTCTTGTCAATTGCTATTGACAAGAACTTATTTCGTTACAACAAAAAATGCCACAACTATGTGGAATTCAATCGATGTATGTTCTTGTCATCCTACACCTCGAATCAATGGACCTTCTACGACGGACTTGGCAATCTACTGATCAGTTAGAACTGGGTGGTTTAGTATATTTTGAAAGAGGAAATGGTCCCATAATTTTCGAACTTTTATGTCATGTTTAACGCAATATTAGACACAATCTTAATTAATTCGTGGGAATATCGTACCTTTTCCATATTCACGGAAGGAGATTTAACTATTATGGATAATTTTAGTATAAGGATTTGTTGGCCAACGAATTCAAATAATTTAACTTGAGGTGGCATTGGTGAAGAGATTAGTAGCATTAGTTGTAGCCCTTATTCTTGTCTTGCCAGTATCTAGCTACGCTGCATCTAACAACAATGATTCCAATATTGATATTTCGACTTCAGATTTCAGCATTAGTACTGAATCGGATAACGGCTTGACTGACAAGGAAAAAAGCTATCTTATCAATGAAGTTGGTTTAACGGAGGAAGAGATTAAACTATTTACACTTGAGAAATTACGTGAATTTATTACTTACAAAGGAAAGAAAATTTCTACATCAAGTGTCCAAACTTATGATTTGGCCAGCGAAGGAACTGTTGCTGCAAACGGACTTATATCTCCTATGAGCCTAAGTGATGACATAGCATTAGGAGCTATTGCAATTAAATACGCTGTAACGGATGTACCGAATACAACAAAAATATTCCTTCAAGGTAACTACGGCTGGGGAGTTGTACCGACATTTAAACTAACTGATAAATACAGTATTGGTTTCCCTTCTACAAACTTGTGGTATTACAGAACAAGTAGTGGTTCTATTTTAAACTTTAATAGTAGAACATGTAGTTTCACAAACCCAGATCATGTTTGGAACTGTTCAACTAGCACTACTCCTTCAGATGCAAGTCCTGGAATTGGTGTTGCTTCTTCCCATGATTTGTTATACAATAGCTCCGATTATACGGGTTTTGTTTCGCTTGATGTTTACACTGCCGACACAAACCATGGGACATCGAATGTACTATTTAGATATGGACATCGTACTCTCACTGGATCTGTTACCGTAAGTGCAATACCTGCTGGGCTGGCAGTAACACCTTCTATAGCGACTGAGACAGTAGACTACTGGTGTACTATTACTTGGTAAGAAGTAAAAAAGGAGGTGGGGTAAAATGAGGGTTACAGTAATAACAACCGTCATAAGCCTCATATTCTCATTTTTCCTCTTTATAGTTATTGGACAGCTTGATGCTACAGATGCTGACACTGGATCTATGTTGGCATTACTAATTATTATCTCAATTCAGTTATCTGTAGTAATGGGGTTGCTTGTTAACTTCTGTGTAAGTAGAAAACGTTAATATATTTATCTAAAGTAATCCCTACTTGCTATTTAGGCAGGGATTACTTTTTTTATAGCTTTTAACTAGCTAGCCTTAAGAGTCCAATCTCTTGATCGAGATAATCCGAGTACAGTCAGTATCTTTTCATTTTCAACGCCACACATCATCCCCTATTCAATTTTCATATAGGCACTATATCATCCTTTCCGTAAGAATGGATATTAATGCCGCAACACAAAAATTAGTCCATAAGTGCAAGCGTCAAACAGCCCTCATCTTGATGACAAGGTGGGGGCTGTTTGACGCTTACATCTCTGCGAATAATGCAGCCGCCATCCTATCTCCGATTCCCGGTATGGTTGGATCTGGCTTTTTGGTTTGCAACTCAACTTCCTCGGGAATGTACCTAAGTTCTTGTCACGGATCGGGAATGACATCAAGTTCTTGTCATTGTACTTTGACAAGAACTTGATGACATAAATCAAAAAAGCCGCAATTTATGCGACTTCTAATGGGACTATGTTCTTGTCACCCGACAAATGATTGCAATACGGTTTTAAAGTGATCATTAAAGCAAGCGTCCCTTATCGGCTATACGATATAAGTTCTTGTCATGTTCCTTAACATAATGGAAAAGAAACATAATGGAAAAGAAAAAAGAACCGCTAACCTCGACATGAATTTCTTTTCATGCAGGGGTTGCGGTCGAAAACCATGGAAGTTTTATTATTCAGTAAAGCTTCTATTGCTAATATCAAATTGAAGTGTATTATTTTGAGCATCAATTAAAGCCAATTTGCCTTGTTTCTCATCGAGTATCTTTAATGAACCACCATTATTGCTAGGTTTGTAAAAATCGAAAGAAAGTGTATCCATAAGCTCATCTCTCGATTCAATAATTATCACTCCTTCTTCTAATCCATCGACTGAAAAGGATTTCCCGGCGTATACACGTAAGTATTTGTCATGATCTTTCCCTTGCCAAATGTTCTGAATCGAAACATCATGGACTCCTGGAGGTGCCTCTCCGTCATATATCCCAGTAATGAATTCAGAAGCAAGTTTACTTTTTAATTTCTCACGATCAACTTTAATTAGACCTTTATCTTTTTCTTTAGGAGTTTTTGGTGCATTTGCTCGTTCTTCATGTTCTTTATTGAGTATATCCTGCTTTTCTTTGGGCAGCTTAATATCGTCATTTACGGCACTTACGGATAGTGGCAACACAATTAACAAAATTATTGCTGCTACTAATCCAGAGAATAATCCTCTACGTTGTTTCAATTCAATTCACTCTCCTTTATTTAGAGGTATTTATTTCCTATTTTCTAATATCCATACAATGTAGAGTAATATCGAATATCAGTGGCATAGCTAATTGGATCTTGACTGATTGTTGAATTTGTATAATTAAGTGCATCATATAACTGGTACCAAGCCGAGAATGGATCATTATTTACTCCATTACAAGATTGAGGCATCCCTTGTTGTTGGCATGCACCTAGCTGAGTAAGAACACCGATAAATGACATTGCCGAATTGTGATAATTTTTACTGTACAAGCTTAAACTCTTCCACTGATAAGCATTACTATTACTAGTGTTATATAATTCCGGAAGTGGCCATGATGCAGAAGCTCCCCAACTTACATAATAGACATCTTCAGCTGTCCATCCATTAGAACAGTTTGTAGTGCCGACGTACGTCCCTGATGTTGGACATGGGGCGTTAGATTATGGGGAGATTCCATTTCAATTAGTTGGCATTGAGAAGCTCTCTGAATAATTAAGTCTGCTGCTTGCTCTGCGGTGATGTTTGAAACATCCACTTTGACTGTATTCAGTTTATCGTATAGAGTAATGCGCTCTAAGCTTTTTAATAATATATCTTTTGTTCGATTTCCGGCATCTACATCCTGAATCAATCTTTCGCTCAATGCCTCAGTACTGCATACCAAGGATATGAGATGCACCTTGCAACCTTGTATATCAAGACGTGAAATAATATCGTCAACAATAGCTTGCTGATGCATTACCCAACAAAACACAATATTGTTAATAACAGAACACTTGATAAAATTATTTAAAAGGAAACAAATATTTTGCATAACCATCTCTTTCGTTTCCTCGGTCACTTGAAATGGTCGCATGTCCCAGCACCAGTCACCATCAAGAAATACGCTGTTATTCAATTTATCCTTTATAATTTGGCAAGTCGTTGTTTTTCCTACGCCCATTGTACCGCCAATTAAAAAAATGTTTTTCATATCAAGCCCTCTACGCTCTCTTTATTCGTTTAACTATCGTTCTCCGGTAGCATAAGAAACGGCAGTACCGCCTACTGCCAACGTCGCCACGACAGCACACAGAATGAGTGTTTTCTTCAAATCTTCTCCCCCTTTCTTTACAAGATAATACAAACGACGCTTATAAAAGAAGAAATGTTTCGGTACTTAGAGAATTAAGTTATATTTACCTCCATTCGTAAATACATGATTTTGTTACGAAAAACTAATCTCCCCTGACAAGACATGATGTATTGAACTAGCGTGCCTTAGCCTTGCTGATATCGCTGAACATGCCAGCATAATACTTCACTTCGCCGGCATCATTCTTGATGGCCGTAATGTTCAGCCACTCCAAGTAAGTTTCCCCGTTTTTGTTCCGGTTCCAAATTTCTCCTTGCCAATAGCCTTTCTCCCGCAGGGAACTCCACATTTCATCGTAAAATTGTTTGTCCTGTTTACCGGATTTCAATATACTCGGTTTCTTGCCGATCACATCCTCCGACGTATAGCCCGTGACGGTTGTAAATGCCGGATTGACGGATCGAATGATGCTGTTGGTATCCGTAACCATGATCGCTTCGATAGTGTTCTCCAGAATGTTAGACGACAGAGTCAGTTTATCTTGATAGAACATCCATATGATCAACACGAAGCTGACCAGAGCGAATTCCGATAGAGCCATAAATCCGATCGAATAGTGTCCGGTGATGGAAAGCAACGTTGTAAGGACGAGAGGCGGGAAAAAACCGCCGAGACCACCCATTGCGGATACGATACCATTGACCACGCCCGCCTGCTTGGAGAAGTACAACGGCACCATTTTGAATACCGCACCGTTTCCAAGTCCCGCGCATAACGCAACAGTGAGAACTCCCACCGTAAACCAGACGATGGTTAAAGAGAACGACAGAAGCACGGCTGAGATGGTCAATCCTGCGAATACGAACATCAGCACGACGAAAGCGTTCAAACGGTCGGAGAGCCAACCGCCTACCGGTCTTGCAAGTGTCGCCAGTGCGATGAATCCCGCAGTGCGATAACCGGCATCCACCTTCTCTAAACCGAAATTGGTGACAAGGAAGCTTGGCAAATAAACGGTGAAGGCGACGAAGGAACCGAAGGTAATGAAATAAAACAGGCTAAGCAGCCAGAGCTTGTTGTTCTTATATACAGAACTCACCTGTTCCTTAAGTGAAACGGTAATTTTAGGCTCCTTGGCATCACCAAGCAGCAGGTTTGCTAACGCCAGAGCAGCTAGAAGAACGAGATACAGACGGACGGTTGGCTGCCAGCCGATATTCGATGCGAGGGACGGTGCCATGAAGGACGTGATCGCCGTCCCGATGTTTCCCGCCCCGTAAATCCCATTGATTGCTCCGTGCCTCTCCTTCGGAAAGTATTTCGGAAGCGACGTTACGCCAATCGAGAAGGTAGCGCCGCCGATTCCCAAGAAGAAACCGCCAATGATTAAGTCAAAGAACGTATTCGAGAGGCTGATGTAGAATACCGGGACCAGCAGAGCGATAAAGCTGATGGTGAAGCTCAATCTTGCCCCGAACCGATTCGTCCAGAAGCCAAACGGAAAGCGCAGGATAGAGCCGAGTATAACCGGAGTGGCGGTTACCCACGTCGCTTGTTGCGAGGTCAGAGCGATATCTTCCTTGATGTAGGGCAATAGCGATGATAAAATCACCCAAGACATAAATCCCGCGATTAAGCTGACGGTCTGCAAGGGCAATTGGAATTTTCCGGTGCTTTTCATTTATAGAACCCCTTTCATGCTCTCCGTGTTCGGATAAGCACTGTTATTCCATATCAAGATTCGTTTCTCCAGCTTCTCGCTCGATTTAGAGGTCCAGCCGAACAGATTCGTTTATAATATACGGTAACATGACCCATAAAAATACACCCACTATATGAAATCCCCTCCCTCCTTCCCCACCTCGCCTACACCAGCTCAACCTACAAAAAAGCGGACATCCTCTGTACGAGAGATGCCCGCTGTGAAGACATTCGCTTACCCGCCGATCTGAGACATTCGCCGGACGGTTGGTACCCGGGATTGTCGTTCCCCTGACAGCGCTCTGGCCATCTCGTGCGTCTCCGGCTTCCCGTCCAGCGCTCTTCTGAACATGGCTTCGATTGCGGATGCGTCGCCTATATGCTTGCGCACATTGTATTCATCCGACCAATATAAGCAAGGCTTGATATTCCCGTCCGCCGTCAGTCGAAGTCGATTGCAGCTGCCGCAGAAATGATCGCTGACCGGATGAATCAGGCCGAACGTGCCTGCCGCCCCTTCCAGCCGGTAGCTCTCCGCTGGACCGTTGCCGTATATATCCTTGCAGGATGCATAATGCCATTTCAACCGCTCGCATGTATCCAGAACGTGCGTGAGCGGCATGTATCCCGCTTTCCAGCCTATTCCTTCGTGTCCGATAGGCATATATTCGATAAACCGGATGTGAATCGGCTCCTCATAGGTCATCCGCAGGAAGCGCTCGACCTCGTCGTCATTTATTCCTTTCATTAATACCACGTTCAGCTTGATCGGATTAAATCCGACTATACGGCTTGTCTTTAAGCCATCCAATACTCTCCTTACATCCCCGCCGCGGGTGATCTGAGCGAACCTCTCCGGAATAAGCGAATCCAGACTGATATTCACGCGCGTCAGTCCGGCACTCTTCAAGGCACCTGCGAACGAAGCCAGATAGATACCGTTGGTGGTTAGAGCGATATCTTCAATTCCCGTTATTCCAGACAGCATGCTGATCAGCTGATCCAAGCCTTTCCGGACGAGCGGCTCGCCTCCAGTGAGCCGAAGCTTGCGAATTCCGAATGGCGCCAACGTCCGAACGACTTCTGTTATCTCCTCATAGGTCATCATGCGATGGTCCGGTTCGAATTGCATCCCTTCCTCGGGCATGCAATAAACGCAGCGCAAATTGCAATGATCTGTCACCGAGATGCGCAAATAATCGTGAATTCTTCCATACTGGTCAATGAGCTGCTTCTGCATTCGCGCTCGTCTCCTTCTGGGAAAGCACATTATTTTCTATTTATGTGATAGGGCTCACAAAGAATTTTTATCACCGCCCTATAATTGGGAGTGTCAAGCAATCAACATTACCGGGAGGAATGAACCATGAGTCAAATCGCTGCCACTGTCAATGCCACAGAATATCCGCCCCACCTGAAGCACAAGGTTATTTTCGCAACGTTTGACAAGCTGAATCCGGGAGAAGCGATGCTTCTCGTCAACGACCACGATCCCGTGCCGCTCCGCTTCCAATTCGAATCGATGAATGCAGGTAAGTTCGCCTGGGATTACATCGAACAAGGCCCTGCTGTGTTCAAGGTTAAGATCAGCAAAATATAATTGGGCAACGGAGGGGCGTCAATGGCAAATGTCGATGTGATCGATGCCAAAACGATCAAAATCAAGGTGACATTGGAGGATGCAATTTCCATGGTTAGAGAAGCGTCTGCTCATCTCGACAAGTACGCTTCCGAGATTGTCACGATTTATGAGAAGATGCCGGAATTTCAATATACGTACTTCTGCTTTTATGCTTATGACAGCAGCCGCTTGTTCGAGAACATGCTCGGGATCGATCCGAAGGATTACAACTCCTTCTCTCTGGACGCACCGGATGCTTTCTTTTACTCACTGTATGGCGGAATGGCAGGCTTGTATGGTGCAGCCAAGCAACGAATTGCATAAATTCATGTGACTTCACTCACAAAATCACGAAAAGCCGGAGGCACGATCGCTCGTGACTCCGGCTTCTTTGATTTGCCGCAAGGGCCCTGCTTCTCATTTGTCCTGTTGAGGCTGCCTCCGATATCCGATACGCGAGCGGTATTGAATCGGGGCACGTGTCGGATAGCGAACTGGGAAAGAAAAAATATGCACCAGCATCGTGAAGGGTATACTCGCGAACAGCAGGAATGCCGCAATGACGTGTACCTGGAACAGCCGCGGCACTTCCATCATGAGCCCGTACTTTGGCTGTAAATAGAACAAGCTGCGGAACCACGGACCGATCGTGGTTCGGTATTCGTACTCAACAACCGTCGTGTTATATACAATCGTCATATAGGCTCCTAGTACGGACACAACCAGCACCATCGCTACGGCAAAATAATCCCCAAAGCCGGCATGACTTCGGACTCTTGGCGACGTCAGCTTCCGAATCATCAGAATCACAAGTCCGACGACGACCATCAATCCCGCCAGACCGCCTCCGGCGATTCCGCCGAAATGATACATCTCGTCCGTGATACCGAGCGCTTCGTAGAATCCGATGGGAAGTATAATTCCCATCACGTGGCCAATAAAGGCGAACACGATACCCCAATGGAACAAAGGCGAACCGATACGCAGCCATTTTTTCTCGAATATCTCCGTTGACGGGGCGGTCCATTTCTTCTGTTTGTAAGTAAAACGGTACAGAAGCCCGACGATGAGGATGGTCAAGGTGATATAGGGGAACACCACCCACCAGAACACAGCAGACATTTGGGTCATCTCCTCTTACTTGTACATGAGCGGGTACGGCATCGCATCCAGATCCGGCTTCTCCCGGCTGCGTTCACGTTCCTGCATGATCTCGTCCGTCGGCGTATCGAAGACCGTTTCCATCAATAATTCGAAGATCGGCTTATACGGATTGTCGTCCGGAAGGTTGATTCGTATCCGGTGCGTCGCAAAGGCAAGCCTATCCACCAACTGCTGTGAGGAATCACTTGAAGGCACGACGGCGGCTAATTCATACAGCATCGGGAGATAATCCGGCAGCTCGTCGTGAAGCGGCTCGAATCCGTGACTTTGAGCCATTTCGCGCAGCTCGAGCAGCGCAACTCCTCTCTTCCGGCTATCGCCCAATTCGTGTGCGGTTAGATAAAGCCCCGTCCGATCCTTCAGATCAAAGGCGGCGACATAACGTTCCTGCGCTTCCCGTAACGGCAGCACTGCCAAGCCTTCTGCGGCGTTAAGGATAGCCATCCGAACCGGTTCTTCGTCCAGCGCAGCGTTTGCGATCTCGACTAGTTCTTCAAGCTCTTCCCGGAACGTGGAAGAAGGATATCCCGTCAGACGAGCCGCCATCGTCAGAACGACTGCATTCGTCTCGTTCATTGGCCTTCACCTCTTCCGAACGGATAGGTCGTCACGCCTTCCGGAGGAGCAATATCCTCCAGATTGCAAGAGCCCTGCCGCACGTACAGATCATCATTCATCTCGCGTCGGCCGGTCGGAATGACGAACCGTTCATTGTATTTGGAGACGGCGAGCAGGCGAACCATATCCTCGATCTCCTCCGTTGATATGCCCGCTTCGAGAAGCAATCGGCTGTGGGCGAGCTCGTCCATGCCCCCCACCGAGACTTGCCGCATATGAACTCTCATGGCCGTCAACTTGAGCAGCACGCGCCGAATGACGCTCGTATCCCCTGCTGTCAGTATCGAAGCCAGATATTCCATCGGGATGCGCATCTGGTCCACGGCAGGGATGTAATGATCCGTCTGCAAATCCACTTCCTCGATATGATTCATAATCGGACTGAGCGGTGGAATATACCAGACCATCGGCAGCGTTCGATATTCCGGATGAAGAGGCAGCGCGATCTTCCACTTCATGGCGAGCTTGTAGATCGGCGAAGCCTGCGCGCCGTCAATCCATGAATCGTTGATGCCGGCTTTGCGCGCCTCCTTAATCACCTCCGGATCGAACGGATCAAGGAACACGGAGAGCTGCGATTCATAGAGCTGCTGTGGATCCTCTACAGAGGCGGCTGCTTTGACCCGGTCGGCATCGTACAGAACGACGCCGAGGTAACGAATGCGGCCTGCGCACGTCTCCGAGCAGACGGTAGGTAAGCCCGCTTCCGTTCGTGGATAACAGAAGTTGCACTTCTCAGCCTTGTGCGTATTCCAATTGTAATAAACCTTATGATACGGACAACCGTTCATGCAGAAGCGCCAGCCCCGGCACGCCTCTTGATCCGCCAATACAATTCCGTCCTCATCGCGTTTGTACAACGCGCCTGACGGACAGGAGGCGACGCAGGAAGGATTCAGGCAATGCTCGCAAATACGCGGCAAATACATCATAAACGTCTTCTCGTACTCCATCGAAATATGCTCTTGCAGCTTCCTTACGTTCGGATCGAGCGCAACTGAGCCGCTGCCGCCTGCCAGATCGTCATCCCAGTTCGGCCCCCACTCGGGCTTGTCGATATACTGGCCTGTAATCATCGATTGCGGCCGGGCAACCGGCAGATGACTGGATTTCGGACTCGAGATCAGATGCTCGTAATCGTAGGTCCAAGGCTCGTAGAACTGATCCAGATCCGCCATATTCGGGTTGTAGAAAATTTGGGCCAGCTTCGTGATCGGTCCTCCCGCGCGGAGCGACAGCTTGCCATTCTTCAGTACCCATCCGCCTTTGTAAAGACTCGTGTCCTCCCACTGCTTCGGATAACCTGCACCGGGTCTCGTCTCGACGTTGTTGAACCACATGTACTCCGCTCCAGGGCGATTGGTCCAGACGTTCTTGCACGTGACGGAGCAAGTATGACAGCCGATGCACTTGTCCAGATGCATCACCATAGCGATCTGAGCTTTAACTCTCAATCCAGTTCACCTCCTTGAGAGGTCTGATCACGGCGATCGTATCTCGCTGGCTGCCGGTCGGACCATAATAATTGAAACCGTAACTCAATTGCGAGTACCCGCCGATCATATGAGTCGGCTTCATCGTGATGCGGGTTACGCTGTTATGGGTGCCGCCGCGTTTGTTCGTGACAGACGTTAGCGGAACGCCCATCGTCCTGTCCTGAGCGTGATACATATAGGCGAGGCCTTCCGGAATGCGGTAAGTGACGACGGCGCGCGCGGCTATGGCGCCGTTGCGGTTGTACACTTCTATCCAGTCGTTATCCTTGACGCCGATCGATTTCGCATCCTTCTCGCTCATCCACACGACCTGCCAACCGCGGAACAGGGTGGACATGTTCGTCGTGTCGGTGAACATCGTATGAATGCCCCACTTCTGGTGTGGGGTCAAATATCGGATTTCCATCGATTTGCCTGTCGATTCCACCTGATTCTCTCCATGCAGAAAGGCGCTGTGTGCAAGCGGCGGCAAGTAGATCGGAAGCCCTTCTCCGAAGTCAAGCATCACTTCATGATCGAGATAAAAGCTTTGCCGCCCTGTCAGCGTATGCCATGGCAGCCCGTATTCGGTATTGACGGTAAACGGCGAATAGCGGCGATTATCCTTCTCCAGGCCGCTCCAGACAGGTGACGATATCGCCGTGCGAGGTTGAGCGGTAATATCGTGCAGTGTATAGGCCTCTTCTTCGCGTGCTTCCGCGATATCCTTCAGCTTTTTGCCGGTTTTGGCCTCCATCGATTTCCAGCCCTCGACGGCCCGCTTGCCGTTGGTCGTTCCAGACATGGTCAAGATCGCCTCGATCGCCTGTTTATCTGTGTACAGCTCGGGGTTCCCCTTGCCGATGCCTTCACGCCGGGAGATGCCCAATCGGCTCTCCAGCTCCTTGTAGACGGGGTCGCCAGGAATTTTGATTCCTTTAGTGCCGTAACCGTTTTTGATGTTTGGGCCGATCGTGATCATTTTCCCGTATACATTCGGGTAATCCCGCTTGACGACGTGGAAATTGGGCATCGTCTTGCCGGGAATCGCCTCGGCTTCCCCCTTGCGCCAATCTCGTACTTGCCCGAACGGCTGAGCCATTTCACTCGGCGAATCGTGTCCGAGCGGCGTTATCATCAGATCTTCCTGTTCCGGCAAATGCTTCGCCGCCAGCTCGGAGAAGACTCGGCTGATCTCGCGGAAGGCGTCCCAATCGCTCTTCGCCTGCCAAGGCGGGGAGATGGCAGGGTTGAACGGGTGGATAAAAGGATGCATATCCGTGCTGCTGATGTCGAACTTCTCGTACCAGGTTGCAGCCGGAAGCACGATGTCGGAGAACAGTCCTGAGCTCGTCATCCTAAAATCCATGCTGATCAGCAAATCCGCCTTGCCCCGCGGAGCCTCGCAATCCGTCTTGACCGTCTCCGGCTTCCAGGAGTGCTCCGGCTCGGACAATACCGAATCGTCCCCGCCGACCAGATGGCGGACAAAATATTCGTGCCCCTTGCCGCTGTCACCGAGTAGATTCGAACGCCAGTTGAAGAAGACGCGCGGGAAGTTGCGCGGGTCGTCTGGGTTCTCGATCGCCCATTCGATCTCACCCGACTTGATCCTGCCGACGACATCGTCGATGACGGCCTGATCGTCCTTGGCTCCCCGTTCCCGTGCTTCCTTCACGAGATCGAGCGAATTCTGCGTGAACTGCGGGAATGAAGGCAGCCAGCCAAGGCGGGCAGCCATCGCGTTAAAGTCCGCAGGGTGCATCCGGTTAAACCGGCCTCCCCAGCCGTTCTGCTTCTGCTCGTTCTCCTCTTCGTACCGGAATTGATCGGTCACGAAGTAGAAGTAGGACGTCCCATTCTGCAATCGCGTAGGCCTGATCCAATCGCCGGCGAAGGCGACCTGCTGCCATCCCTCTAGCGGACGGACCTTCTCTTGTCCAACATAGTGGGCCCAGCCGCCCCCGTTTACTCCTTGCGAGCCTGTAAGCAGCACCAGGTTGAGTATGCAGCGGTAGATCTGGTCGCTGTGGAACCAGTGGTTCGTGCCGCCGCCCATCGCGATCATTGACTTGCCCCGCGTTCGCGCCGCGTTGTCGGCGAACTCCCGAGCCACTTGAATAACGTGCGCCTTCTTAACCCCGGTTATCGGTTCCTGCCAAGCCGGGGTATACGGGCGCATATCGTCATAGTCGGCCGGATAATCGCCAGGCAGCCCTCGGCCCACCCCAACGTGGGCGAGCATCAGATCGAACACGGTCGTTACTTTCAGCTGCGTACCGTCCTTCGTCAATATATGCTTGACCGGAATTCCCCGTCTGACGGACGTTACGCCCTCCTGCCCGGCGAAATAAGGGAAGCTCGCCAGTACAATCTCGTCTTCCTTGCCGAGGAAGCCGAGGAGCGGATCGATGGCGGTTCCATCTTCCTTCTGCATGTCGAGATTCCAGGAGGCGCTTTGATCCCAGCGGAATCCTTGGCTGCCGTTCGGCACCTCGGGGCGCTGGACCGAAGCGTCCCACACGACTGTTTTCCAATCGCCATGCTCGTGGGAATCGTTCAAGTCCGACGCCCGAAGGAATCGTCCGGACAGCCATTCGCCGTTCTTCTCATCCATCACGATCAGGAAGGGCAAGTCCGTAAAACGTTTGGCATATTCCGTGAAATACGGCGTTTCCCGGTCCACATAGAATTCCTTCAGGATCACATGGGTCATCGCTATCGCGAGTGCGCCGTCCGTACCCGCCTTGGCGGGCAGCCAGATGTCGGCAAACTTCTCGTATTCCGCATAGTCTGGACTGACGCCGACAACCTTCGTTCCGTTGTAGCGTGCTTCTACCATGAAGTGTGCGTCCGGCGTTCGCGTCTGTGGTAGATTCGTTCCCCAGATGATGAAGTATTTCGAGTTATACCAGTCGCCGCTCTCCGGCACATCAGTCTGATCGCCCCATATTTGCGGAGATGCCGGCGGGAGGTCTGCGTACCAATCGTAGAAGCTTAATATCGTGCCGCCTATAAGGGATAGGAACCGGGATCCAGCCGCATAGCTTACCATGGACATCGCTGGAATCGGGCTGAAGCCGGCGATCCGGTCGGGGCCGTAAGTGCGGATCGTATGGATCGAAGCAGCGGCGATCATCTCGCAGGCATCTTGCCATTCGAAGCGAACGAAGCCGCCCTTGCCGCGCGCCTTCACGTATCGTTCTCGCTTATCCGGAGCTTGAACGATGCTCGCCCACGCTTCGACCGGATCCAGGCCGCGATCCCTCGCCTCCTTCCACATCTCGTACAGATCACCGCGTATGTACGGGTACTTGACCCGGACCGGACTGTAAGTGTACCAGGAGAAGCTCGCTCCGCGAGGACAACCACGCGGCTCGTATTCAGGGAAGTTGTCGCCCGTCGACGGGTAATCGGTCTGCTGTGTCTCCCATGTGATAATGCCGTCTTTGACGTAGATCTTCCAGCTGCACGATCCTGTGCAGTTTACTCCATGCGTGGAACGAACAACTTTGTCATGCTGCCATCTTTCTCGGTACAGAGATTCCCAATCCCGAGGTCTTGGGTTCTCTTCCGTCCAACCGTCATTGATTCTCTGCCCTCGCTGCAGGTGCTTAAAGGTTTGAAACCACGATTTTCCGTTATTGCCCATTGGTCCCGCTCCTTCCGCCTTGTCAAAAAGGGGAGAATCGTTCTCCAACCAGCTTGAACGACCCTTCCCCCGAATGAAGTTCCTCTATAAAAACAGACCAGCTCGCCGCATTTGCTGCAGCCAGAATCAGCCTCTGCAGCGTATTCGTATCGCTGATGGTGCCAATCGCTTCCGTTACGGAGAGCGGCACATCGCCGTAACGGATCAGTAACAGCTCGAGCAAATCTTGACGATCATTCTCGAGCAGCATCTTCTCTAGTGAATGGTTCAACTCGCCCACCTCCATCAAACCTTCATCATTTTGTAGTAATCCGCGATCATGGTGTTCTTACAATCCTCTGCCGTCTCTCGGAAGAAATCGGCTATCGCGCCCTCCGCAGCGTTCGCATCCTCGCCAAGGAGAGATTGGCACTTCCAAACCGCCCTATCTCCATAACGGATCACAATCGTCAGCTCGTCCTCTGCCGCGATCGCACTCGCATGAACATCGAACGGGTGCAAGTGATACACCTCTAGTTCTCTCAACAGCATCCGATAATACTCCGGCTTTACGAATCGCAGCGGCATCGCTTTAGTCGATTCGGATACAGGCTTATCCATGGAACGCTCCTAACGCCGCAACCAATTGCTCTTCATCGTGGTTATGCTGCAAATCGATGAGAATCAGCGATTCGAACCGTTTTAACAAAGCATAAGATACTTTTTGAAGCTCCAAGCCTGAACGTATCTCCGCTGCCAATCGCCTCATTAATTCATGGTCCCGGGTCAATGCCACGATGCTGTCTGCCCAATCTGGCCTCGCGTGGACAATGTCTCGGTACAATCCTTCTTCTTCCGCTTCCGCATGCGCAAGCGTACGTGTCTCCCAATGCTCCAGCGCAATGCACGCCGTATCATACGCTTTATCGAGTTCGTTCTTCTCCAGACACATCCGTAGCAGCTCCGTTAGATGCTCCGCTTCTCCTATTGCCGCTTCATGAATAGAGGAATGGCTATCCGCTTGTCTTAAGGCGGGTCCGGACGTCATCTTGAACACTTCTTCCTTACGCTTGGACATCTTTTGAACACTTCCTTCCGAATGGAATTTAGACCAAACAATCCCAAATGTATACCTCGATCATATGTTTATCATCTACTCCTCATTCCATACTCCACCAACATTAGAACAAATCTAAAAAGGATCCCTACGAATGGGATCCCTTGATTTTAGATTCAATGCAACCGGTCATTGAAATAGATATCCGAATAAGCTCTTTTCCTTAATCTATTCAATTTCTTGATCCTGTTGTTTATCGATTAATAGAATGCATCTCTGATAATCTGCTGGCGTTTGTTTCATAATGATGTTGATTTGTATACAAATGCTTAAGTTAAGTATAATCGAATCTTAATTTCCTTAAGTTCCCTTTTCTTCTCGTATTCTGGACTTGAACGCAATACGTTTGCGATGCAGGATCGGTTCGGTATATCCGTTCGGCTGATGATAACCCTCGAATATGAGCTCGCATGCGGCTTGAAATGCAAGGGATTGGTCCCAATGATCCATCATTGGACGATAAAGCGGATCGTTGGCGTTCTGTGAATCCACCACCCCTGCCATTCGTTTCAACGTCAACATGACTTGTTCACGGGTGCAGATGCCGTGATGCAGCCAATTCGCAATATGCTGGCTTGATATCCGCAGCGTAGCGCGATCCTCCATCAAACTTATGTTATGAATGTCCGGTACCTTGGAGCAGCCGACTCCCTGCTCGACCCAGCGAACCACATAACCTAGAATCCCTTGAACATTATTGTCGAGCTCTTGCTGTATTTCCTCAGCGGTCCACTTAGACTCTTCGACAACCGGAATGTCGAGTATCCCATCATGCAGATCGTACATCTTTTGATGTTTCAATGTGCTCTGAACTTCCTTTACATCTACTTGATGATAATGAAGCGAATGCAAGACAGCCGCTGTTGGCGAAGGCACCCAAGCTGTGTTGGCGCCTGCTCGAAGCTGCGTATCTTTGTGCTTCAACATATCATGCATGAGATCCGGCATCGCCCACATCCCTTTACCGATCTGACCGCGGTTGTACAGCCCGCAGCATAAACCTACTTGAACATTGGATTGTTCATAGCTGTGCAGCCATCTGGACGACTTCATGTCATTCTTGCGAATCATCGGTCCGGCTTCCATAGAGGTATGAATCTCATCGCCTGTACGATCCAAGAAACCTGTATTAATAAAAACGATGCGATCCTTCACTTGATAGATGCACGCTTGTAGATTCAAAGATGTGCGACGTTCTTCGTCCATCACACCGATCTTCAGCGTATGGCGGTTCATAGACAGCATATCTTCAATTCGATCGAACAGATTGTTTGTAAAAGCTGCTTCCTCGGAACCGTGCATTTTAGGTTTAACGATATAGACAGACCCTCGGGAAGAATTGGGATAACGGCAGTTGCCTGCAAGCGAATGCTTGGCAGCTAAACTTGTAATGACAGCGTCCATGATGCCCTCAGGAACTTCTTGTCCGTCCTTATCTAAAATCGCATTTGTAGTCATTAAGTGGCCTACATTCCGTATTAACAAGAGCGCGCGCCCTGGCAAGCTAAAGGCTGCTCCAGCTGGCGAGGTGTACGGCCGGTCGGGATTCAAGAAACGCATTACCGTGCTCTGCCCCTTAATGAAGGAAGCGGACAAATCTCCCTTCATCAGTCCTAACCAATTGCGGTATACGATCACCTTATCCTCCGCATCTACAGCAGCGACTGAATCCTCGCAGTCCATAATCGTGGTCAATGCCGCTTCTATGACAATATCCTTCACGCCAGCATTGTCCCTTTGACCAATGGGATGATTACGGTCAATTTGAATTTCGATGTGCAGCCCATTGTTCTGAAGCAAGATGGCAGAGGGATTGTTCGGTTGGCCTTGATAGCCTACGAATTGTGAAGCATCCATAAGCTCGGTCGCAGCCTCATCTTGAAGTGCTGCAGATAGCTGACCATTCTCTAGCGTATAGGAAAGGACATCTCGATGAGAGGAGCCGTTCTTTAACGGGATGGTCTTGTCGAGCCAATCTTTGGCGAAGGCAATCACCTTCTCCCCCCGCTTAGGATTATATTCCGAGTCCCCTCGTTCAGCCCCTCCATCTTCACTTATTGCATCCGTTCCATACAACGCATCGTAAAGGCTTCCCCATCGCGCATTAGCCGCATTCAAGGCGTAACGTGCATTATTGACCGGAACGACAAGCTGCGGCCCGGCTAGTTGGGCGATTTCATCGTCCACATTGAGCGTTGTAATCTCGAAATCTTCAACTTCAGGCTCTAGATAACCGATTTGCCGCAAGAAAGCTTTGTATGCCGTACGGTCGGACTTCCCATGATTGCGTTTGTGCCAATCGTTCAGCTGTTCTTGCAGCTCATCACGCTTTTCGAGTAACGATCTATTTAACGGCGTCATTGTATGAATCAACGTATCTAGATCGGACCAGAAACGCCCAGCATCAACCCCCGATTCCGGAAGCGCTTCTGCACGAACAAAATCATAGAGCATTGACGCGACCTGGAGATTCCCTACTTTCACATAATCCGTCATTCCTTACACCTCCTCGGTTTCCAGCTACAACGATTAGACGCGTTTTGATAATAAATCGTATAAAGTCGCTGCAATAATTTTGGTTGCCGACATCAAATCATCAATGGTTACATGCTCATCCGCCCGATGACCGTTCGCCTCTTCCAAGGTTCGTGGGCCGGCTCCGAACATGACAACTGGAATTCCGGCTTCGGCAAAGTGCCTTGCATCCGTGTATAAGGGGACTCCGTGCACCGCAGGGCTATTGCCGCTTCGTACAAGGTTCCAGTTTCTCTGAATCGCTTCCACTAGCGGTGCCTGACTAGCAGAAGGCTGTAGACTTCGTGCAAACAAGACTCTGTCCACTTCTACTTGAATGCCGGGATACTGTTCTGCTTGCTTCTGAATCAAATGAAGGATATCCTGCTCCACCATTTCTCCGTCTTCTTCAGGAATAAGCCTGCGGTCGATACGGATTGAGCAATAATCCGGCACAACATTCGTATTAATGCCACCTGAGATTAATCCTATATTCAAAGTCGGACATTCGATGCCCGGAACATTCGAACGCATCTTGTGCAGCGATCCGCGGTATTCATATAGAGCGGTCATCATGCCCGTCATTGCTTCTATCGCGTCAACACCGGTATGAGGAGCCGCTGCGTGGGCAGATTTTCCTCGCACTTTGATTTCAAGATGCAAACAACCGTTATGGCTGTTCACAATCGAATACGTGAAGCCAGCGGAGATCACGAGGTCAGGCTTGATCGATCCCTGCTCGAGCAGCCGCTTAGGACCAATTTCTCCTCCTGTTTCTTCGTCAAAGTTAAACACGAGCGTTGTTGTTCCCGACAAATGCTCGTCGAATTGTTTCAATGCAAGAACAGCAAACGTATATGCAGCAATGTCCGATTTGGACACTGCTGCTCCGCGGCCGTATATCTTACCATCAACAATTTCTCCTCCGTAAGGATCGTAAGTCCAGCCCAGACCTGGGGCTACAACATCGCCATGGGCATTCAATGCAACATGGGGACCAGCACCTGTCCCGAACGGGGCAGCCGCCAAGACATTAGCCGCCCGGATCATTCCTGCTTTCTCTACGCTTTCCTTATCGACTTCCAACAAGGCTGTCGACATGAAACCAAAGGACTGGAGACTGCTGTGAATGGATTGGGCTATCTTGTAGCAATCGCCTGGTGGGTTATCGGAAGGAATGCGAATCAGTTCCTGTAGAAATTGAATCAGATGATTCTCTTGCGAATCAATCCATTCCAATATGCGCAGTTTGTTCGATTTCATGGCTCACACCTCTCCTGGTTCTCAGCATTGGCCGTCATCGATAGGCTAAGTCATATAACAGGTCAATCAATAGGGTGATCGCGGTCGACAGCGCTTCCGGCTCCGTATATTCCAGAGGGGAATGGCTGACGCCATTCCGGCTCGGAACGAACAGCATCGCGGCCTTGCAAACCTTCTGCATCATCTGCGCATCGTGTCCGGCGCCGCTGAACAGGCTGCGGCAGCGCAAGCCCATCGAACCGCACAGCTGCTTGAGTTTATGCGTCAGCTCCGGATTCATCAGCACCGGTTCAGCGTTCATCCACTCTGTCGTCGATAGCTCGAGATCCCGATCAGCAGCAATCGCTTGAGATCGGGTGACAATCGCTTCGCATAAGGCATCAAGCTTCGTCCTGTCGGAATGACGGGCATCAAGCGTAAACTTCGCTGTGCCTGGAATCACATTGGATACATTCGGACTTAGCTCAAGTTGTCCTACGGTTGCAACTGTCGATTCGCCGAACGCGACCGCAAGCGCCTCAACGCTATGAATCATTTCGCACGCCCCTGCGAGAGCGTCGCGCCGCCAGACCATAGGCGTTGTTCCTGCGTGATTCGATTCGCCCTTGACCTCGAAGGTGAATCTTCGCTGTCCGACGATACCGTCCACGATGCCAACGGGTTGCCTCTCTCGCTCCAGAATGGCCCCTTGCTCGATATGAAGCTCTATGAACGTACGAATATCCGTTCGTAAGGCAGGCCGATGCTTACCCGAACCGAAGCCGGCCGCTTGCATCGCCTCTTCTAAGCCGATTCCGTCAGCATCATACACCTCTGGAACTCGTAGGACGTCGTAATGGCCAATGACGTTGCCCGACCCCCAATAGGCGAGCGGGAAACGGCTGCCCTCTTCTTCCGCGAACGAAACGACCTCGAGCGTTCGTCTTGGTCTCCCGTGGCGAGCGTGCAAATAAGCCAAAGCGATCAAGCCTGCTCCTACGCCGAAGGCCCCGTCGTATTTGCCTCCGCACCGTACCGTATCGATGTGTGAGCCGGTAAGGATTACACCATCCGCAGGATCGTCTCCTTCCAAGCGGCCGAATAGATTGCCGGCATCGTCATAGAACGCGACAAGACCGCTTGATTCCATCATCGTCTTGAGCGCATGCTGGGCTTGAACCCAAGCCGGGGAGTACAGCAGCCTCGTTACTCCGCCTGCCGGATCAGCGCCATAGCCGGATAATTGATCGAGAAAGCTCACGATATCGGAAGCGAACTGTCCCCTATTCGCTAGATGCCTATCCTTCGGCATATGCTTCACCGCCTTTATCTACACGAAGACACTAGACAGAACGGTACGATCCGTCTGACATACCTGACTGTTTCGGAATCCACCTTCCTAAACAAGCTGAGGCTGTTGGACGTGTAAGATCAGCGTCATAGATCAGGTGCCCCCGCAGTATGGTTGACGTGACGCGACAAGGAAACGCTCTGCCGATATAAGGGCTGTGCGGATGCCGATAGCGCAGCTGATCAGCCGATAAGGTATACCCTTGGCCGATCTCGACAATGGCCAGATCCGCATCATAACCTACGCCGATAACGCCTTTACGAGCAAGACCGAACCGCTTGGCCGGGTTTGCGGACAATAACGCAGCCAGCACATTCAGCCCGATGCCGCGTTTGACATATCCTTCGGCGATCATCAGCTCCATTGTGCTCTGTGCACCTGAGATGCCGCCCCAAGCATCAAACCAATTGGCGGCAGCTTTCATCTCCAGCGGACACGGGGAATGATCCGAGGCGATGAAGTCGATCTTGCCGGCGGCTATCGCCTCCCACAGCCCTTGAAGCTCGGCGCTGGAACGAAGCGGAGGCGCACATTTGGCCAGCGGACCGAGCATTTCCATCTCTTCGGCGGTCAGCACCAAATAATGCGGACATGTCTCGACCGTGACGTCAAGCCCCTGCCGCTTGGCTTGATCGATGGCTTCCACTGCCTGCGGACTGCTGATATGGACAAAATGGAGTGCGCACCCTGTCTGCTCCGCGTAGAAGATCGCCCGGTGCACGGCCTCAAGCTCGGCAACGATTGGTCGGGAAGCGGCGTAATCCATCGCGCTGTGCTTGCCGGATTGACGTGATTGCTCCGTCAGCCGCGCCACCAGCGGCTCGCTCTCTGCGTGGAGCGCTAGCACCCCGCCAAGCTCCGCTATAATCCGCATGCCTTCATACAGCGTCCAGTCATCCGCTTCACGGAAGATGTCCTCACCTTCGCCGCCGGGATCGGACATAAACGCTTTAAAGCCGGCGACACCTGCCTCGTGGAGCGATCGCAGCTGATGGAGATTGCCGGGAACGAGTCCGCCCCATAAAGCGTAATCGACGAAGGAGCTTCCTTGTGCCGCAAGAAGCTTGAGCTTCAGCGCATCATGTGTAACCGTTGGTGGTCTTCCGTTCAGCGGCATATCGATGTATGCCGTGCAGCCACCCTTAGCCAATGCGGCAGAACCAGTGGCAAAGCCTTCCCAAGCGTCTAATCCAGGCTCGTTGAAGTGCACATGCGCATCAACCGCACCGGGAAGTACGTATTTCCCTTCGGCAGAAATCTTCTGGCAGGCTGAATCCATAGAAGAGCTAAGCGTCTCGGCCACGGCGATAATGGTACCGCCTTGGATGCCGATGTCCATACAAGCGACGCGGTCCGGCATGACGACATGCCCGCCATGTACAATCAGATCAAACGGCCCATGCATTCACTCCACTCCTTAGCTGCAACAATGAATTGAAGCATAGCTGATGCATAGATCTGTTCACCGATTCAGCTGCCTCTATACGTACTGTAGCCTCCAGGCGCAACGAGCAGCGGAACATGATAATGCTCGTTGGCTGCACGGAGACAGAACCGAATCGGCACCACATCTAAGAATAACTCGGGGTCATGCAAGCTCGGTCCCGCGCAGCTGAGGTAATAATCGCCGACCTTGAAGACCAGCTCATATATTCCCGCACGGCACGCCTCTCCTGCAAGCAATGGTGCGTCAAGCCGACCGTCCGCATTCGTAATGGCATGCCGCAGCAGCTCCCTGTCATTCCCTTGATTCATTCTCCATAGCTCCAGCGCCATGCCTGCGGCTGGCTTACCGATGGCAAGGTCCAGTACATGCGTGGTCAATCGGCCGCTCATCGCACAGCTCCTCCGCTTGGAAGATCCGCATGCGTCATCGTGAAGCATTGGAAGCCATATGGCGGTCGAGGCTCCGTGTAGATCCGGCCATCAGAGTCTGGAATCGACTCGACGATCGTTTCCCAAGTACGGTTATTTGACTCGAATCGGATTTCATCCAGCTGTGGGAAGCGGGACAGGATCCTTAGCCCGATCTGATAAATCAGATGCTGGATGGACCGGCTGTTCACTTCATGAAATACCGATTGCGCAATATCGCGGATTTGCTCCGATGGAACATACGCCCGATCCTTAGGCGCGATTGCGTCATCAGGATTACGGTATGTCCATCCGATGTTAAGCCATATGAATAGCGGGCGATCTGACGTTTCGGGCAAGGTCGTATATTCATCGCGGACAAACCCGGCGAAGGAGCTGCCTTTGATCTTGATCAATTGCAAATCCTTTAACAAGCATTGATGGCTGACGATCTCCATCGCATCTTCCTGATCTCCGCGGGCCACTTCAAGCGCGGCGGAACCATGATCGTTATAGGAGCGCCGATAGATCAGGCCGCTCTCGTTTAATCCGCCAGCATCGCAAGGAACCTGCACGCCTTCGAAAGGAATCCGGTCCGCACGGATCGCAATCGACGTCATCTGCGGGTACTGTCGCAGGAATATTCTGCAGATATGGAACAAGAAACCCTCAACCGTGCTCCCGCTGTAATCGGCGGCATGTCGCAATATCAGGTTTTTCATGGAGTCGGTAGCGACCACCATCGAATTATTCCCTTCTGCAAACGAGGGCAGAAACGCATCGCCGTACACTGCGATTTTGACATTCATCGCCAGAATGACATTGTCCTGTCCAGTAAAGCTAGACTCCGGAATCTGACTTACAGCGGTTAGCGGCGCAGCGAAGGTTCGGTAAACAAGCACGTCTCCTTTGCCGTAATACATCGCTCTTGTCGTTGCAGCCAGAGGTTCTTTCGTCACAGAATGACTGCCGGCATCATTCTCATCAAATAAATCTCTCAATCGAAACAGCGCGATCCTGCCTACTTCTCGAAGTGCCGTCATCAGCTCTTCCTCCGGTGAACCGTTCAAGCGCTTCTGCATGGCAGACATGATCGAATGCGCAGTGTGACCGCGTACCGCCATAATAAACGGAAACTTGAATTTCTCAGTGTACCGTTTATTGAGGTCAGCAAAGGCGGACAATTCCAACGGCGACAAAGCCGTAAGACCCGCTCCTTGCTGTTCCGAGGCGGAAGCTTCACTCATCTTCAGCTTACCGGCCAAATCAGGATGTGCACGCAGCAGTTCGATCTGCTCTTGCAGAGGCGCGATCTTCACCTCCGTCATTAAGGCAGCATACAGCTCCATTAGAGAATCAAAAGGCGAACTTGTGTTCCATGCCCGTTCAGCGACCCAAGGTGAATGCTCGAAGACTCCTCCAAAGGCGTCGACGAATTGCTGCTCATTCATCTCCTTGATTTGTTCCATCCGATACGCCTTCATCACGTTTCACCTCGTTTCCGAATCAAGAAAATGACGCAATAAACGTAATGCGACTGTTCTTCGATAATTCGCGGTGGAGCGCTGATCATCGATCGGCTTTAAGAGCCGCTCGAAATCGGCAACGATCTCATTGCGTAATGGATTATGAATGGGGATGGCTTGCCCCGTTAATTTATGTTCAATCTCTATTGATCGAAGAACGGTCGGTCCTACGGCGCCAAAGGCAAAGCGTACATCCTCAATCTTGTCTTCTTCCACGCGTATACTTGCTGCGAACGAGAGTTTAGCAATGGCGTCTGCCCTTCTGTTCGCTACCTTCTCATAAACGAATCGGGTACGATTCTCCGGCATGACAGGTACAATAATTTCGGTTACCAGTTCATCTTTGAAGCGGAACACTCTTCTTGGACCTTGAATAAAATCTCGAATCTCCACTACCCGTTCGCCTGCAGCGGATCTGAGCCGTATTAATGCGTTATAGAGGTATAACAAGGGCAATGTATCTCCTGCGGGGGATGCATTGCATATATTGCCGCCAATCGTTCCGCGATTTCGAATCGCGGGAGCCGCTATTTCTTGAATAGCTTTCTTTAAGATACTCGGTATTAGGGGGTGCTTCAACAGTTCTTTATAGGTGCAGCAAGCACCGATATGAAGGTTGTGATCGATCTGGTAAATCTGTTTTAGTTCCTGTAAATGATCGATAAATACGATTGGTTTATCAAAATGGGCAGCAGCTCCTCTCGGACTTTTATGCTGAACCATGGCATCGGTGCCGCCTGCAAGAATGAAGCAGTCTTCTTCACTCAATCTGGAGAGCACTTCATCCACACTCATAGGCCGGTAGGACGTAATGGGTTTCATCACCATAGGCCATCACCTTTATTGGCTGCTAAACCAATCGCATCGACAATCATGTTATAACCGGTACATCGGCACAAATTACCGGAGATTCCTTCACGAATCTCATCTTCGGTAGGATGAGGATTGTTAGCTAATAGGGCTGCGCTTGCCATGACCATTCCTGGTATGCAATATCCACATTGAACGGCACCCGCCTCGGAATAACAATCGCTTAATAGTTGGAATTGTTTCGTTGTGCTCAATCCATCAATTGTAATAATGTCCGCGCCTTCAATCGCGCCAATGGGAATGAGACAGCTATTCGCCAGAAGATGATTGACTAGTATGCTGCAAGTCCCGCATTCCCCGTCTCCGCAGCCCTCCTTGGGACCGATTAATTGAAATTCTTCTCGTAATACATCGATCAATCGCATGGTAGAGGGAGCTTGCGTTTCGACTTCTGTTCCATTCAGAATAAATTTCATCGAGCTCAATCCCCCTTCTTCGTCAAGCCTTCAATAATCGATTCCGGAGTGACTGGAATGGAATAGAAGTTTATGTGCAACGCATCCTCAATAGCAGCCTGCACGGCAGGTGCTCCTCCCGTTAGCGGCAATTCGCCGACGCCTTTAGCGCCGTACGGTCCGCCGGCATAAGGATTATCGTATAGCTTGCTTTGGATACGGACGACATCCATCGCCGTAGGGGGTCCATAGTCTGAAATACTCTTCTGCTCAATCTTGCCGAATTTAGACGTCATTTTTTCCATGCATCCGTAAGCGAGTCCTTGCGCCATGCCGCCGTCGATTTGACCTTTGACAATTCGTTCATCGATTGGTTTGCCGATATCGAAGCTTCCATAAACCTTTTCCACTTTCACATTACCGGTCAGGGTGTCCACTTCCAGTTCAACGATATTGACTCCCCACGAATAAGCGGGGTACGCATCTCCTGTGAAGGTTGATTCATCCCAAGGAATCATTTGTTCATGGACATAGTGTTCGACTGCTTCTTGCGCTATGCCCGGCTGCCACTGCGCTTTCAGCTTGCTTGCTGCTCGCTCGAGCAGCTTGCCGACAATCATCGTCGTTCTTGATGCTACCGTAGGACCTGAATCAGGAACTTCTTTGGTATCTGGATAGGGGAAAGAGATGTCTTCGTAAGGCAGTCCAAGTCCACTAGCAACGATTTTACTCATCGCGGTTATCGCGCCTTGTCCCATATCCGAGTTTGATATCTTGATCAACACTTGATCGCTTTCTGTCTTGGCTAGCTTTACAACAGCGCGAATATGATCTCTTTCTCCGCTGCCGGTGAACCCGCAGCCATGCAGGAACAATGAAGCGCCGATCCCTTTCTTGAACCGTTTATTCTGTTCATTGAAGCGATGGAAGGCTTCTCTTGTATGCTCATAGTCCACGGCTTGCATCAAGTCCTTGATCATGTCCTCCATCAATACCGGATCTTTAAATCTCCCGCCTGTAATGGTGGGATCCCCTTGTTTCACCAGATAGTTCCGTTTATATGAAATAGGATCTATATGGAGCTTTCTGCTAATATGCCCCATAACACTTTCAATCGCAGCAAAGCTTTGTGGCGCGCCAAATCCTCTGAAAGCTCCGTTAGGCACCGTATTGGTTTTCAATGCATAGCCTTTCGCATGAAAATGGGGAATATGATAGACGCCTGCGCTGTTCAATAAACATCGCTGCAAGACGACCGGGCTTAATCCTGCATTTGCTCCTCCGTTCAGGAACAGCTCGACTGTCATACACAGAATTGTTCCTTGTTCATCCAATGCTGTTCGATATTTGAATTTGGCTGGATGCCTCTTCGTCGTAAACGCCAAATCTTCAGCTCGGTCAAACAGCAGCATAACCGGCTTGCGGACAACCTTAGCTGCGATTCCAACATGGCAAGCCATCATGGAAGGGAAATCTTCTTTCCCGCCGAATCCGCCTCCAGTAGGACTTTGTATGACCCTTACCTCATCATCCTCACAGGCCAGCGCGCTGATCAATGCATTTTTGACATAATAGAGACATTGCATAGACCCCTGCACGACAATTTCTTGATCGTTATAGATCCCAAGCATGCCTTGGTTTTCTAAGTAAACATGTTCTTGATAACCTGTCTCATACTCTTCTTCAATAATTTGATGGGCACTTGCTTCGATTGCTTGTATAACCTCAAGACTCTCGCCGAATTCATGACTGGCGAATACGCCGGTTTGATCTTTGTCTTTGTGCCGGATGGCTTCTTCCAATGTAAAGATGGCCGGATATTCTTCAATGTCCACGACTACTTCATCTATTAATCGATGAAGAACTTCCAGCTCGGGGCCAACGAGCATGAACATCGGTTCCCCGATATAGTTGACCCAATCATCGGCGAATATGGGTTGATCTTTCTGTAACAGCTTCACGAAATTAGCGCCAGCGATGTGTTCAGCACCGATCTTGGCATAACCATCGGGCAATGGCGGCAGCTGAATGGATCGTACTTTCCCGTATGCGATAGGCGAGCGGTACAAGACACCATAAAGCATCGAAGCTTGCTTCACATCGCCGATGTATGCGAGCTGCCCGGATACCTTCTCATCATGATCTTTCTTCCTCACAGAGCTACTAATATCTTTCGCATGCATAGGAGCAGCCCCCTTATCGTTGGTTATCTGTTCCTGCTGTGGATGTTGTAATATTCGGTTGCATGTATCAAATCTTCCGACGTATCCAGATCCATTAGGACACCTGGATCTTCGACATTCAGAAATTTCTTGTCATAGGCTTGAAGGATCTCTCGCAGCGTATGATCAGGGTTCGCTTCAACAATACGTGTCTTAAGCTCTCTCGCCAATTTAATGGGATGCCCGCCTTTCATACGATAGCTCGGAATCACAACCTTCCCTTCCTCGGCTGCCAATTTCCGAATCGTCTCTTTCTCAACGAACGGATAATCGCCAGGTGTAATGAAGAATGGTGAAGCTTTCACTTCTTGGCAGCCTCTCTGTACGGAGCTAAACATCCCCTGGTCAAAACTCGGATTATATACGCATACGATATCCATGTCATAGGTGTTATTGGTCTGCATTGCTGCGACTGTTTCATGAATGCGATCGGGTTGAAAGCCGCTTACAACGATCACTCGCTTGCATATTCCTTCGAATTTGGATAGCGTATGCTCAAGCAACGTCCTGGTCCCAAGTTTCACAGTCATCTTATAATCACACGCACGACTTGAATAGCCGGCTGCGAGTATGATCGCGTCCATCGAATCCTCCTTAGGGACACCCTGTTGTAGCTAATATATGCGATTGTGTATGTCGTATCACCTGTCATCATGCGAGCTCGACCTTTTTAAAGGGGTTCGATAAAGACATATTGAATACCACCACAAATCCCCCCATCTTCATACAACAGTCCCGCAGTCAGATCGACAATGTGCTGTGCCCTCCTCTTGGAGGCTATAACATCCATGGCGATCTCGATGACTTCTGCTTCACCGCAGCCCCCTCCGATCGTTCCGGATAGTGTGCCATCGGCATAAATGATCATTTTGGCACCGGTCTTTCGAGGCGTAGATCCTTTCGTTCGTATGACCGTAGCCAGAGCCGCTTGAGCGCCAAGCGATTGGATGCTCACGATCCGATTCAACAGCTCTAGATCGTTCATCTGTCCTCCCCCAATTCGTAGAAGATAGATCGGCCGATTTTATCTCTCAGAGATGATCCGGTCGCATGATGCTTCACTTGTAAAATCTCAGCCAATACGCTGATTGCAATCTCCTCAGGTGTTTGAGCGCCAATATCCAGGCCAACCGGTGCGTATAAATGCTCGAAATCCGTATTCGGATAATCCTCATGGAGTTGAGAAAGCACGCCGGCAATGCGTCTGCGGCTTCCAATCATACCGATATAGGGTACAGGTAAATGCAGGATTTGGCGTAGGATCGCCACATCAAATTGATGGCCCCGCGTTAGCAGTGTAATATAAGGCTTGCTTGCTGCATCCAATCTTCGGAAATACGCATGATAGGGTTCGCATACAACCTCGTCAGCCTGAGGAAATTGTTCTCTATTCGCGAACTGAGGTCTATCGCAGATGACGGTGATATAAAATCCAAGCTTGCTCCCCATTTCGACCAATGGCCTTGCCACATGACCCGCTCCAGCAACGATTAAATGCAACGGCGCCGGATACACGTCCACGAAATATTCGATTTCGAAGTCCTTTTGTTTCGAGACGAACGTTTTGGATTGTTGACGGGAGAGTGCCCCTCTTGCCTCCTCTAATAGAGGCTGCCATTGTTCATTCAAGATAGGTCGTTCAGAGAATACCTCTCCACCAGCAAATAACAGCAGCTTCGTTCCAACAACAACTTCCTCTGTCCGATCGTCATGGCAGGGAGCGTGATGATTGATGTTAGTGACGGTGATCAAGGCAACCTCTACGCGATTTTCGATGGAGGAAATTAGTCTCTGATACAGGTTCATGTCTCTCATCCTTTCTGATAAGAAACTCCATATCTATTGATATGATTGACAGCTAATAAATAGCAGCAGTATTTTCAGAGAGGCCGCTCCTATAAAAGAAAAAGCCCGCGACTTCGCGGATACTAGCGAATTTCTCTGAGGTGGTATGTTCTTTTTTAGACATGAAAAATGCTCCCTTTACGGCAACACAGGTTATATTATTTCACCTGTCTACCATATGGGGAGCCTACTTTGAGAGGTTAGCTTTAACTTTTTATTCTCATTATCCTTTTAAATACGAGAAAATATTTTATAATGGCTATGTTAAATTTTAATGTTGATTTAGGACCATAAGAAAACCGCCTCGTTTCACTTTACCTCTTTTTTGGATCAAATTTGACACTTTCGATGAGATGCTCAAAAATATCGATATCTTCCTCGTAGCCATCCTTGTATTGAATGGAAAAGAACATCCTAAGCGGCGACTCCGTTACAACCTCGTAGGCGATCGCATAGATTTTGCTTTGGTCATCCTCATCCACTCGCAATGTTTCGATTCGATATGCTTTGTATCCGCCCACACGCGTTTCGCTCTCTTTAACGATCTTGCCATTGTCGCCTACATAGTAGCTTTCAATGAAATCTCTAACGGAAATTTCCTCGTTGGACCCCTGACCGAATATCGTAATGACCGATTCTTGAAACCCTTGGGCCGGCTTGAATGGCTGTCTCGAAATAAAAGTATAAGCCATATCGCCCGGATTGTCCGGTATAACCCAATCCTTCGGATACTCGAATGTCAAAGGACCGAAATCCTTCGTCTGCCACTCTATCTTCGAGCCATTAGAGCATCCTGCGAGCAGGAACAGGAAAGCCAATAAAGCCAAAACCATCATCCGATTTGTCATGTTATGCCACCTCATCATACGAGTTGATTTTGAAAGGGGAATTTCGACAAATAAAAGTAATATCCTTTATAACTTGAAGCGATTAATCTTAAAGATAATCGATTTTCTTTGACAATTCTAGCCTTTTAGGTCATACGCTAGCTTTTCTTTTCCTTCTCCAATTCAGTAATGTCGCCAAAGTAAGGATTCACATACGGGTCTTTAGGTGCCTTTATCTTTGTTACCTTGTCGGCATTTATCACAATAATATCCGAGCCTCTGTATTTCTTAATCCCCAATTTACCGGTTACCGTAATCCAGGTGTCTTTATTGAAATCTGCTGCATGGTTCCACTCTGCCATTAATCCATAGGGCTCTGCATCCGCCATGCAGCATGACATAGCCATACGAGATACAACAATTTCATTAGATGTCATATCATCTTCACGATATACAAAACCACTAATGACAACGGTTTTGCCAATAAAATTGTCTCTGTATATATCTAGGGTTGATACATATTCCAAGAACCCTGTTTCCTTCACCGTTATGACATCTTGGCCGTATAAGAGTTTTCCGAGGTCTGCAAAGTCTTTAGAGAATTCATCATAGGGAAACAAAGCATCAAGCTCGGATGAAGACGATGATTCAGAAGCTGGCAGTCTCTCTTCACTCTCTTTCGGAACTGACGGAGGCAAGTTGACTGCAGCCTGCTCTACTTGCGTTAATGCAGCACTCGGCTGCTGAACAGCATTCTTCACTGTCAGCTTCATGCCTTTCACCGCTGCTGCATCACTCCCCATGATCTTGTCAGGGAGTATAAACCCGAGGAGCAGCGGTAACAGAAACAAACTATATAGGAGTATATTGTTGGGCAGCGAATGATTAGGCTCATGTTCGCAATCACATGCGGGTCCATGATGCTCATGACTCGAGCCTTGAAGAGCCCGATATAGATAGAAGGCAGCTAATACAAATATGGCGACAGCCGAATATTTAACATACGGCATTATTCTCGGCGCAATGTAGTACTGCAGCTTATCGATTTTGACCAAATGAACAATGTAGAATGAGAATCCGGCCGATATCACGGCTCGAAGAAGATGATGAACAGTTAAGTGACGATGCTCCTCCATTAAAACCCTCCATTCTGATTCTGCGCGGTGCTAATGGTTACCATATAAGCTTCCCTATGAGCAGTGATCCAAGGGGGACTAGAATAGCGACTAACGCGATAATGAGTAAGACAAACTTCGCCTTAAATACAGAAAGGAGCATGAATGTTCCTTTCATATCGATCATAGGCCCAAATACCAAAAACGTTAGCAGCGAGCTTGCAGAGAACGTACCAAGAAACGAGGAAGCGACGAATGCATCAGAGGTGGAACATAAGGAGAGAAAGTAAGCAAAGCCCATCATAAACAAATGTGACGTGTACTCCCCTTGACCAATCGTAAGCAGCTCCGAGCGTGGAACGAAGGTTTGGATGAGCGCCGCAAGGATCGAGCCGACAATTAGATATTTGCCCATGTCAAAAAACTCGCTCCCGGCATGCTGCATAGCTTCATTGAATTTATTCGTTCTTGATGGCGTCTGAAGTACATTTAAGGTTACTGCTGCATCCATAGATTCTCGCGAGTTTTTAATCGGGTTATGCTTAACGACACAATAGACAATAAGTCCAATAACCAGGGCAACCGCTGCGGCTAGTCCTATCCGAACATCCACCATCTCCTGCTTAGTCCGGAAAGCGACATAGGTAGCGGAATAGACAACTGGATTAACGACGGGTCCTGCGAGCATAAATACAACACCTGCATATAACGGCATTCCTTTAGCCATCAGTCTTCTGACGACCGGAATAAGACCACATTCACATATCGGAAACAGGATACCTAATAGACTGGCGGTCAGGATTCCAAGCAGCGGGTTCTTCGGTATAAGACGGCGAATCCATGCTTCGGGTATATATACATGCATCAGAGAGGAAACGGCCACGCCAAGCAAAAGGAATGGTAAAGTTTCCAGGACAATGCTGATGAGCATCGTCTTGAACGTACTTATTTTCGCCGAAGGAACAATTACATCTGTGCTCAGCCATTCAGGATGGAGTGCCATCGCGACCATTATTGCGATTGCTGCAATATAAGTAAACTCAGGTCTCCAGTACACACTAGATTTCTGATTCAAGCGCGACTCTACCTCCCATCTCGTTTAACATCCGAAGGTTTCGATAAACCGTGTCAAAGCTTCCATATAGAATTGCCACCACGGTCATAGGCGAAAGCAGCCACAAACACACTAAGAATTGCACAAATGAAATACATAACAGAATACGAGGTCAAATCCGCCAACGGGCCCATCGCGGCGCTGCCCAGAGAAACGCCCAAATCGGCCGTCGCTACAAATAAGCCCAATAGCACATTGCGGCTTGTCTGCGGCAGTACGAAGGACAAATAAGTTGTTAACGTAGGATAGAGCAGCGCTTGAGCGATTCCCATTAATCCAGCGCTAGTATAAAACAGGAATGCTCCGCCTCGGAAAGAACTGCTTAAGCATACGCCCAGCGTCGAAGCGGCTGCCAGGAACAGGATGGTCATAATAAAGCCGGAATGCCATTTGCCGTCGGAAGGGACCTTTTTCCGCAGGAAGAAACGGGCAGCGACAAGGGTCCCCGCCTGTATCGTAAGGAAGGCAGCCGCACTGCCGTTAGAAATCGTAGGCGCATACAAAGGAATGAACGTGGTAACCGCTCCAAATACGATGGATGCGATGAGCATGATCATGCTGCATCTGAATAGATAAGGATTGCGGTATAGGCTGCTGAAGGATTGGAAGAAGGCTCCACTCTGTCCCTCAGATTTGGGATCAGATGCATCGGAAGCGCTATTCCGGATGCTGAAACCGGCAACTCCTGTAAGGATAACAATAGCTGCAATGATCCATGTAAAGGAAGTCATTTCTCCGGAATGCCATATTCCGACCGCCAATAGAGGACCGATAACATTCGGGATGGAAGCAAACAGAGAATACATCGATACACCTTGCGAACGCTCCTCCTCGGGCAATGCATCGATGATGCCAAGTTGAAGAGCCATCGAGAAGAAGGCCGTACATGCCCCTTGCAGCACACGAGCTATGAAGTAGCCCTCAAGACCCGTAAACGTATAGAGAAGAAGTGCCAGCCCGTTAATGACAATAATAGCCCGCAGCACCTGAACAGGCCCGTTTTGCCTAATAATATGGCCTGCCCACGGCCGGAAAAACATCGTAGTAAATAAATACGCACCCATAATAATCCCGATTTCGGAATTGCTTGCTCCCAAGGAATCTCCCTTTAACGGAATAAGAACGTTTAATATCGCATTCGCGCTAAAGTATAAAACCGTTAATCCATATAATCGCATAAATGGCCAAGACAAAGCACCTTTCAAGGCAATTGCTCCTTCCCGGCATCCGTTAGGCAATAACCATCTGCAGCATCTTCTTTGTATATGGGGATTGCACGTTCATTAATTGTTTAGTGCTCACGATTTCTTCAATCTGGCCGTCTCTCATGATCATCATTCTATCGCAAATAAATGCCGCCGCCTGGATGTCATGCGTGATAAAAATGTAGCCTAGCTTATCGACTTCCTTCAGCTTCTTCAGCAATTCCAATACTTGCATTTGGACGGAGCTATCCAGAGAACTTACGGCTTCATCCAATAAAATGCACGGCGCTCCCGTTGCGACGGCCCTAGCGATACACACTCTCTGGATTTGCCCGCCTGACAATTCGTGCGGATATTTCGTACGGCAATGCGGATCCAAACCTACATGCTCCAAGAGGCGGTTGACTGTGGCATGATGGTCTCGTCGGCTGTTTGCATCCCATCTAAGGGATTCCATAATCGCCTGTTCAACGGTGAAGTAAGGATTAATCGATGAGGTATAATCTTGGAATACGGCGCTTAACGCCCCTCTTCCAGCGCGTCTCCCTCCTGCCTTCTTCTCCTTTACCAAGATAGAGCCTGTCTCGGGCTTCTCGATTCCCAATAGCAATCTTCCCAGCGTCGATTTGCCGCATCCGCTCTCCCCGATGATACCGAGACATTCCCCTTGCTCGTAATGAAAGCTGATGTTTGTTAATACCTGCTGTCTATCCCGCGAGAACAACCCGCCTTTTCGATAGGACTTGCTGACGCGATCAACAATTAACATAGACAGGTCCTCCTGTAACTCTCTTAAAATGCTCGTTAAGTGAAATGTGCGAGGAGACCAGAAACCGTGTATACGCATGCTGGGCTGCCGAGAACACGACGGAGGTATCTCCGCGCTCGACAATGCTGCCGTTCCTCATCACAAGCACCTCATCGGCCAGCTTTCTGACAGTTCCTAAATCATGAGAAACAAAGATGATGGAGCACCCCATATTCTCCCGTAATCGGACGAACTGTTCCACCACTTCGTATTTGGAGACCGTATCCAGCGCCGAGGTAGGTTCATCCGCAATAATAATAGCGGGCTCTAGTACAATGGCCAGCGCAATCATTATCCGTTGAAGCATCCCTCCAGATAGCTGATGAGGATACTTGTTCATGATCTCAACCGGGTCTTTCAGTTTTACTATCTGCATAGCCTGCGTCATCTTATCGACGATTTCACTGCGGCTCCAGCCGAAATGGTGAACCAGCGTTTCCCGCAAGTGAACGCCGATAACGCTTGTCGGATCGAAAGCCCGCATACCGTTTTGGAGAATCAGGTAGAGCTGCTTTCCTCTTCTTCGCCTCATTTCTTCTTCGGTAAGCTGATTTAAACGGACGCCATTGAATAAAATGTCCCCGGATTGGCGGATCGTTCTAGTATTCAGTCTCATAATCGCTTTGCATGTAAGAGACTTTCCGCTTCCGCTCTCGCCGACGATCGCCAAACAGCTTCCCGGTTTAAGCTCAAACGAGCTATTCGGAACGAATACGTTTCCCGTAATGCCATCCCAAATTCGCAGATTCGATACTTGCAATAGGCTCATATCAGGTCACCTCTCTTTCCTGCAGATTAGCCGTTTGGAATCGTCCTTTGCCTTGCTTCTCCATTCCGATCGACCTTAATTTCGGATCCAGGGCAATTTGTAGCGCGTCGGTAAAAAAATTGACGGCCGACACGAATAGGATGATGGTTATCCCTGGGGCCAGCAGTAATTCCGGTCTTGAGAACATGACTTCCCTTGCTTCATTCAACATCATCCCCCACTCCGCGTGCGGAGCTTGAACGCCAAGACCAAGAAAAGAAAAGCCCGATAATTGCAGGACCATGGAGCTGAATGCGCTGCTGGACGTAACGGCGATGACAGGCAGCGTGACAGGTACGATATGCTTCCATATAATCCATAAGCTTCCGACTCCAAGCGTTTTGGAGAACTTCACGTATTCCGCATCCGCATATTGCATAACAGAAGTTCGGATGATGCGCGCGAACCATGACCACTTCATCAGTACGAAGGCGAGAAGAATATTATGGAGTCCCACGCCGAGAATGCCGATAATCGCCAGCGTCATGACATACCCGGGGAACGAAAGCATAATATCGCAAATCCTCATGAATAAGGCATCGATTTTCCCTTTGAAATATCCCGCTATAAACCCGATCACCGTGCCTATCCCTACTGAAATGGCCAATGCGGCCAGCACCCATAGTACGCTAGGACGGATTCCGTAGATTAACCGGGATAGAACGCAGCGCCCCAAATGATCGTTGCCCAGCAGATATTCCCAAGAGGCAGAAGCAAATCTCAACTCCATATGAACCTCTTCCGGATCGTTTGGCGCAATCCATGGCGCGAATATCCCTGCCAGCAGCGTGCTAGTAATCATGAAGAGAGACAATAAAGCCAGCCTATCTTGAAAAAGCGAGCATAACCGTTTCATCGTACATATTCCCTCAATTTAGGATTAATCAGTGCATGAATGATATCGGAGAACGTATTGACCACTACAAAAGCGGCCGCCAGCACCAGCACGTAAGCTTGGATAATTGGAAAGTCTCGACTTAGAATCGATTTGACGCTCAGCATGCCGAGTCCAGGCCAAGCGAATAAATTCTCGATAACGACTGTACTCCCCATAATGATGGGAATAGCCATGCAGAAAACAGAGACGGCTGTCTGCAAGGAATTCCTTAACAGGCGGATCGTAATTCGGCTTTCAGGCAGCCCGCATGCTCTAGCGAAGAGCACATAATCTTCATTCAGATTCGTAAGCATCGCGCTTCTGACGATTCGAAAATAGAGCCCGGCATAGCTTATCGTGATGACGCTAACGGGCAAAATATAACTTTGGATCGTTTCCTTGCCGTTTGTCGGAAGCCAATCGAGTTTGACGGAGAAGTACCAGACCAGCAAGGCTGCCAGCAAGTAGGACGGCATAGAGGTCAAGGCAAATGCTGCCCCTCTAACGGATTTGTCCAGCCATCTCCCTTCCGTTAACGCGCAAACAATGCCTAATCCAATCGAAACAGCGATAATGGCTGCTACCGAAAGGATAGTAAGCTGAAGCGTATTCAAGAAGGCTGGTCCAAGCATGGACCATACCGGCTTACCGGTGATATAGGAGTTGCCGAAGTCTAGCTGAAGACACGAGCGCAGCCAATCCAAATAACGGATAAGGAATGGTCGATCCATTCCAAGCGCCGTTCTTGTCTCCGTTAGCAGCTCCGCCGTTATCCGGGGAATGCCTTGTGCGTGAAGCACGACCTCGGCTGGGTCCATCGGGGAAAGCGAATTTAGAACGAACGTTAGAAAAGAGATGACGAGCAGCAGCGGTACTGCGAGCAAGGATCTTCGGAAGATATACCCTCCCATGACATTCTCCTTTGGTAGAAATAGAAAGAGGGATCCCCCCTTTCTACTCCATTGATATTATTCAAAATACATTTGCTCGAACGGCAGCTCGAACTGCGTTTGCTTAAACGAAATATCCTTTAAAGCTGTCGGAGCGACAATAGTTACGCTGCCATTGGTGATCGGAATAAAGACGGCTTCGTCATGAACGATCGTTAAAATGTCTTTATAGAGCGCCTTGCGAGTCTCTTCATCTGTGGAACCCATGACTTCGTCGATTTTGGCGTAAAGCTCATCGGCTTTGGCGATTCCGCTTGTTGCATGGTAATAGGCTGCTTCTGAAGTGAAGGAAGCAATCGTGCTTTGCGGATCGTAAGCCAGCCCCCACGTTTGATTGAACAGCAAATCATACTCGCCGGTTGATCTTCGGTTCGCGATGGAGGCGGATTCCTCTCCGAATAACGCCAATTGGACGCCAATCTGCTTTAATGTGTTCTGAAGCAGCTCCGCCTCAGCTTTCTGGGAAGAAGAATTGACATCGTAATAGAGCCCCATTATTAATGCATGGCCATTTTTCTTTCTGACCTCATCCCCTGGCTGCAAGATCCAGCCGGCTTCGTCCAGCAGCTTCTTGGCCGCTTCCAGGTTATATGCTCTCTTTGGCAAATCGACATTGGCATAATTGACGTTGGATGAAAATAATGATTCGGCAGGAGATTCCGTTCCGTTGAAGAGCTGTTTGCTGATCGTCTCTCTATCAATGGAATGCCAGATTGCTTCGCGAACAGCCTTATCGGCCGCCGGACTGTCCGTTCTGCTGCTATTGGCTACAATCATTTTCGTATTCATGGGAGCGCTTCGGACAATCTGGTATTTTCCGCTGCCCGCCAGCGTATTCATCGCTTCGACATCGATGCTGTCGGTTCCCCTATCGTCTGTAAACACGAAGTTGACTTCTCCCTTCTGCAAGGCGAGGAAGGTCGTCTCTCCCGCGGGCAGCACTTTGGCCTTTATCTTTTGAATGCGCGGCACGCCATTCCAATAATGCTCATTCGCCTCGAAAGCGGCATGTTGGTCAGTCTTGTGCTCTGTCAATCGATAAGGTCCCGTACCGTTATAACCTTTCACGCCATCTTTGGTTTGGCCGTCAATAAAATCATTTGGCGAAAGAAAAACGTATGGCCTGGTCATGGATAGCTCAAGCAAGGTCGGATAATAAGGCTCCGATAATACCAGCTGCACGGTATGCTCATCGATAACCTTCGTTTCCACGAGCTTGGAAGACAGTTTGATCCATGCATGCTTGGCTGCGTTATTCTGCACAGCATCGATGTTTTTCTTTACGGCTTCTGCGTTGAACGGTGCCCCGTCATGAAAGGTTACGTTCTTTCGCAGATGGAACGTATAGGTTCTGCCATCCTCCGAGATCTCCCACGATTGTGCCAGCAAAGGCTTGATCCCGTCTGCCGTATTCTCAACCAAGGATTCATATACGATTCCTTGAGCCGGCATCGATCCTGGATAAAGATGAGGGTTCATATCATTGATGTCTTTGGCCGTAGCATATATCAGTTCCTGAGCCAGCGCGGCAGTCTTCTCCTCATTCGCATTGCTCGAGCTGTTGTTGCCGTTTCCGCTGTTGGAGCCGCACCCGGCTAACAAGACTATCGTCGCTATCAAGAGCAACAAGGCTAATCGAAAGTTTCTTTTCTTAAACATGATGTATCCTCCTGGTCTACTAGTTCACGAAGGGTTCGCCGATCCGACGCCAATCCTCTTCAAAGCTATGGATCTTAAACGCATCGGACAGCCGTTCGCCTTTCAAGCTCGGCAAACGATTCAATAGTTTTTCTTCATAGGTTGTTATGAATTTGTCGAGCGTCGGCGTGTCGGCCCCCATCAATCTTGCCATGCCCTGTATCATCTTCACCCGATAATAATCCTCTTTGGGCATGCGAGGAATATCCCACTCCCCTTCCTTGTTCAAATAAATTGGCCGAATAGGAACGGCGGAGAATTCGAAATATTTCCCTTCTTCGTCCGGTTGAGAGAACGGATCGATTAATAAAGAAGCGTACCGGACGTACAACAAATATTCTTGGTGAATGGGAGGAAGACTGGCGAAATGATCGATATCATGACGGGATAAGCTCTCGAGGCGTACCGGATAATTATCATCGGTCATAAATTTAAGCAGATTCACCGCGCTTAAGTTCATTTTCTCCAGCATGAGTGAAATCTCTTGCCAATAGGAACGCATATCCCGTATGAGCTGCATGGTGATTGGGCCTTCGGGATAAAGCTTGTAAACGTATTTCTTCGCCTCTTCTTCCTTAAAAACAACGCTTAACGAAAAATCATTCATGAACAGTGGCGGGTGCACGTATAGGGATATGTTTCTCGATTCCGCCTCGAGCGGAGATTCCATGACATGCAGGGCAATCCCAAGTTGGTCATATAAATCATGAAATCTGGCTAGAGCAGCTGACGGGGGCCGCGAAGAACCTGCAAAAATCGTTTTCTTGACGCCGGTCGTCTTCACTTGATTGGACGGCATTTCAGCGACCCAGCGCGTATCGCCCAGGTACGTGGAGAAGCTGATTACTTCGATATCAGGCTGTATGTCTCGCAGGTAATGTCTCACCAAATTATTCGATCCGAGAGTAGGAGAGATTAACACCACGCACTTTGCCTGCCTCAGAACCTGATCGTCGATTTGCTGGAGCGCCTCTATGTAAGCGTCCGTGGTAACCGCCAATACGACCGTATCCCACACGCCCGTTACAGCCGCATATCCATGAAACACTTGATCGAGCTGACAACTCCCTTCCAGCCGGTCATGCTTCGCATTTTGAACAACAGCATGAACCCATCGATCGTCGTCGTTTAAGGCGGTGAACAAAGAAGCGGAACGAACCGATTCACGTCCTGCGATTCCGACCTCACAATTGGCGTAAGCCTTTAGCAAAACGGCGATTTGAATGCTGACTGGTCCCGTCCCCAGAATCAAAAAACGGTTGAAATTACGCATATGGCCCTCCTAATGGTGTGCTCGACGCTGTTTTTTATATAATGCAACATCAAATACGTGCTTAGGATGAACAATGGTATCGATAAGCTCCCATTTTCGGGGATCCGTTTCTTGCTTTGGATAATTGAATAACGATTTGAATTGATTGCCGTATCTCATCGCCACAACGACATGCTCGTTAGTCAGGACATGCAGCTGGTCAAGCAAATCATATTTAAGAGACACCGTTGAACTGAAGATGATATGGGTCAATTCCTTCATATCCCCGAGCTGCTCCAACAATTTGTTCTCCAGCTGGATCTTCAAACCGTCTCCCAGCCTGTCGATCACCTTTCTGCCCAATTCGACTGCCTCCGCATCAATATCGATGCCGATCACTTCGGCTCCGGTTCGCTTTGCTATATAGAGCGGAGTCATCGGAAACGAGCCCGATCCTACTAATAAAATCTTGGAGTCCGAATGAATGTTGAACCCCCCGAATTCCTCTATGATGCCGGATTCGATATTTCGGAAATAATCGGTTTCGTCCGCCTCGCCGTTCAATAGACGGCGTGCTCGATATTTCTCCATCATGGCCACGCACCGAGCAGAGGCTTCTCTTAGCTCAATCACAAGAGTTGTTAATTCGGCAGTGGATTGCTGCTCGAGTTGTTCCCATTCCATCTGGTTGCTCTCATCGATAATGAAGGCCGCGTAATCATCAATTGTCTTATCAAGCTCCGAGCTATTAGGAAGAGTCCCCTCACCTGACGTCACTAACGCCGAGAACCTCTTATGAAAGTCAACCAAGCATTGTTGAAGTCTCGTGGCTGTCTGCACGTTGCCCACTCCCTTCGAATTCGATAAATGCTTTGCCTTGTGCCACAATCCCGACGACGCCCTCGATCACAAGGCTGGTTATCTCTTGGTTGCTGCTAGTGGCCGTAACGAGAATCGTACCGCCGGGCTGTGCGATTGGAGAAGTCATTGTCTTCTTGTTCTTCCAGCATAAATAGGCACCTATTGAAGCCGTTCCGGATCCGCACCCTTTCTCCCAGATCATGCTGTCTAATTCAGGAAGATAAATAAGCGGAGCCATCGTATTGGATGCCGGTTCGAACAATAGTATCCCGATCAAATTGGTTCCAGCTAATAAACCGAGCAGTCTTGCCAGTTCTTCGGCTCTCTTTCTCCATGCCGGACTGAAGGTATCATCAACTTCCAATACCAGATGGAAGAAGCTATCGTATCTCACGATCCCAACGCTCAACTCCATCCCTTCAAATGGAAACGATTTTTGTTCTACTTGGATGGGGAGAGGCATCGTCACCTGACAGGAGTACTTTTCGTCTACTTTGTTCACGCGGCATGCTACCAACCGCTCCGCCCCCGAGCATTCCAATGCGATCTCCATCTCGACATTTGGTTGAAGTCCGTTCTCAACGGCCAAATAGGCGGCCATGGCCATGCACGCATTGCCGCAAAATTCACCTCCTGCCATTTGCAGGCTTGCATCTGCTCCTTGTTTGCTCGGCCTCCTGATAAAACCAACTTGTTCGGCATACACGCTGTCGTAGGACATTAATCGTGAAGCAATCGGTATGTATTCTCCCGCTGGGTGAATTGTCTTTACAAGAATCGTCATATTTTGTGTGGGGTTTACTTTCACAAAATCGATCTCCTGCCTCATCTCACCATTCCTTCTGGTTTAATTGTAATAATTACGATCATGAAATATAGAACTACTAATCGACTGTCCTTCATGATCGTCGTCTTAATAGTAATCATTACGATATGAGGATAACAGGCGGCCGATTTCCCTGTCAATCCATTCCTGAAATTAATTCTCATTGAATTTTTTCGTTCCACAACGATGCGGCATTCGATCGATACCGGCTTTATTACTTGCATTTTACAAGTAATGGTGGTATAACGGATTCAGGAGGTCATGACCATGGAAAACGTACGGAATATGTTTCAGCTTCTTTCACGAAACTTCGGTCTAATAAATGAGCAATGCTGCGATAACTGCTGCGGACAAGAGATATCACTCGTCCAGTGCCATATCTTGAATGAGATTAATCGGCAGCACCACCCTTCCATGCAAGAAATCGCAAGCGCATTAGGGATGGATATTACAACCTTCAGCAGACAGATTAAAACCTTGGTAGACAAAGGCCTTGTTAAGAAAACCCCACATCCCGCGGATAACCGTATTAATATCTTGTCTCTGACTCCGGAAGGCCTAGAAATTGAGAATAGCATTAACGTTACTGTAAATGCACAACTTAATGGTGTGTTCTCCACGATGTCAGAGTTCGAAAGAGAAACGGTAATACGATCGATCAAATTATTGAACGATGCCATGCAGAATACGGCCTTTTGTTGTATACCTCCAAGATAATGGAGGTTTATTTTAGGGATATACTTGCATTTTGCAAGTTAATCAATGGACTTCGATAAATCATTATTGGGAGGAATACGACGATATGACGAACTCATTACCAACAGCAATCATTGGCGGAGGCCCGGTAGGATTGGCTGCAGCTGCTCATCTTGTGAAGCGGAACATGCCATTTGTCCTTTTTGAAAGAGGAGCTTATGTTGGGGCCTCTGTGTTAAGCTGGAGCCACGTGCAAATGTTTTCGCCTTGGGAGTTCAATATTGATTCCGCTGCGAAGGAACTGTTATTGGAGTCAGACTGGATTGAGCCTCAGAAAGATCAAATACCTACAGGTAAAGAGCTTGTACAACTTTACTTAGAACCACTATCAGAGTTAGAACAAATCAAGCCATTTATTCATCTCGAATCTACCGTCAAAGCCATTCATCGCCAAGGGTTCGATAAAATGAAAACAGCTGGTCGCGATATGGCACCATTCATGATCGAACATGAGAAACATGGGCAAATGTTACATGCTGAAGCCTCTGCTATTATTGATGCAACAGGAACGTGGCTAACCCCAAACCCGATGAGTGCGAGCGGTAACTTTGCAAATGGTGAAAAGGAACATGCGGATTACATCTCCTATGGGATACCTGATGTTTTGGGAGCAAACAAATCGCGTTATGCTGGTAAGAATGTTGTAGTTGTGGGCAGCGGACATTCTGCTATCCAATCCCTTACTCTATTGCATGAACTAAAGCTGCAAGTTCCAGAAACGACCATCCATTGGGTACTTAGAAAGAGCAGCGTTTCTGATGTCTTTGGTGGCGGTGAAAACGACGGATTGCCTGCACGAGGTGAGCTTGGAACTCGCGCCAATCGATTTGTGCAGAACGGCAATGTGTTAGTTCACACCCCACTCCTCATTCATCAGATTAAGCAAGATAAAGATAATCACATCCTTTCGCTTATCGGACATAAGCAAGGCCAATCCTACTCGATTGATAAGATCGATCAGGTTATAGTTGCAACTGGATCAAGACCAGACTTCGCCTTCCTCCGGGAATTAAGGTATTCGGCTGATCCAGCAATTGAATCGGTTCCTCAGCTAGCAGAACTAATTGATCCAAACATTCATAGCTGCGGCACGGTTCGCCCTCATGGAGAAGCAGCGCTGCGACAGCCAGAGAAGAACTTCTATATCGTAGGTTCGAAAAGTTATGGTCGTGCCCCTACCTTCCTGCTTGCGACCGGTCATGAACAGGTAAGAAGTGTCGTTGCTGCTTTAGCTGGTGATGATGAGGCCGCACGCGAAGTGAGACTCGAACTCCCGGAAACTGGCGTATGTTCGGTACAGAAGCGTATTACGGGGAATGAAGGTGAACCAAGCAGCTGCTGCACTCCCAAACCAAAGAGAGTAATGTTAAAACCGATCGCAGTTAGCGATGGGAGCAGCTGCTGTAGTGCAACTAAAGCCAAGTGAATGCAACTACTGATCGTCTTGCAGTCGGACAGGTTACGATCCGGATTGCGTGCGGCATTTGTCGATGTTCGCCTGTGTATCTCCCATTACGAAGAGATACGTGCTGAGCGCATGATAACATGACACCGAGTGCTTAATTGGATACAAGCCGGAGTTGATCTCAATGCCAGGCTCGAGGTGACGGTAACCGAACAACTCGATTGGAACCGTCGGCACAACGTCCGGCTTATTAAATACACGTGTATTCGCAATATTCATCCGTTGGAATGCCTCCACGAATGCGCGGTCCCCTACACGCGGGGAGGCGAATGTGACGAGCTCGACGGAGAAATTTTTGCTTCCGGCCAAGAAGGCATGCAGTGTCGCGAGCGAGCTGCCAAGACTGTGCCCCGTTACGATGAGCTTCGTTTCTGAAGGCAGATGGTCAAGCGTCTCGCACAGCAGCTCTGACGGTCGGCTTGAATCAACGTATTCGACGTTCATGCTGCGGTACAGGTTTGTGAAGCCTACCTCTGTCTTACCACTGTTCGGTACTTCGTGGAACGTCTCCAGTTCGAATTCGAAGTCCATCAGCCAATCGAGCGAGCTTTCCGTTCCGCGGATGACGACAGCCTGAAGCGTTGTGTCGCTAAGTGACTGCGCGATAAAGCCGGCAAATTCCTTCTCCTTGATCGACCCCATGCGAGGCGTCATCGTTAAGTTCGCGACCCGCTCCCAGCCAACCGGAAAATCAACAGGCGTCCCCGGCGACCGGTGATTGGTTTTGTACATTTCGTACGCGACTTCTACAAATTTCCCCCAAGAAATTAAATGCTCCATATTCACTTGCACGGAATCTCCCATGATGATAAAACTCCCTTTCTTTGGTTACAATCGGTTGCTAAGCGTTTAATTCTACAAGAAAAAGGGATTTTCCTTCAACTGGTACTATTAATCTAATTCTATTCAGTGGCTGCCAAGTCATTAATTCTTGCATTTTTCACCTTCTCGGTGTCAATGACCAATGGATACGCTTTATTTTTCACGCAATCATTTATTTAACATTTCGAATTCGCTCTTGGTCAATCCATACACCAATTCATCAAAGTGCCGCCCTTTGGTATATATCATGTTCCGCAGTCTTCCCTCTTGAACGAATCCAAGTCGCTCCTGAAGTGCGATTGAACCTTCGTTATAAGCATAGACACTCGCGTTTACTTTCTGATAACGTAGCTCCTCAAAATAATAGCGAATAAGAATGTTTACTGCTTCTGAGGCATATCCATTACGCCAGTACTCTCGAAAAATGGCTACGCCATACTTGAATGTTCCATGTCTTGAATCGCAGCCGTGAGCACCAATACTGCCAACGAGTTCACCATCAAGTGTTTCGATTGCAAGACTGAAGTTATCGCCGTCCGGACCTTTGGACGCTTGATTCTCTGCCCAATGCTTTGTCCCTTCCTCGGATCTAGGAAAATGGATGACATCGCAAAGCCTAGCGCTTTCCGAATCAAAATCGTTGTGATGGAATCTTTCCCAATCTGTAGGCAAGATCGCACGCAGATTTACCTTATTGCCGGACCAAATATTGTTAGTCATATAGACCCTCCTAAAAGTAGTGAAACTCTATTTCTGTTATTTCTGTTCTTCATTATATCTACCCCCCATGGTTATTTGAAGCCGTAAAAAAACGAGCCTCGTATTTAGGAGTGCTCGTTTTGATCTTGCTGAGATAGATACTGATCGCCTCTAATTGACATGAATCTGGTATTGGTCAACCTTGTTTCCGCATAAGCTAGAAAGCCCATTGGGCATTACTCCATTAGAAGTTAGATGCTTTGAAGCCTTGAGGGTTGGCCTCAAGGCTTCTCTTTTTCCTTCGACTGGCTTGATTGGGCGCCCGAGTAGAGCAGCAGATCCGTAATGGCTGTCAGCCTTGATTTCTTTACAAAAAAATGCCGCATAGCTGCGGCATCCATTCGTAATAAGTTATCGTCTTCTCTCCATTTATTCGGTCCGACTGACCGATCACGCCTCGCTCGGATATTTAAGTCCCCACGGCTCTCGGATACGGTCCAACGTCTCCATGATACGTACCGTTTCGTCGACGGTCATGACGGCGCTCTCTTTACGACCCTCGCGCAGGCACTCCATCGCCTCAATCGCCTGGAAGAAGTGGCCGGATGGCTCGAGCTCGTGCTTGAAGACGACAGGCTCCTCTCCATTCACTTGAAGCGTCGCAGTCTTAGCGAACAGGAATCCTGGAATTTCGATCCGCCCCTTCGTCCCGTAGATGACGGCCTCATTGGTCATCGACAGTCGTACCGAGCCGTGCAGGGAAGCCGTTCGGCCGCCGCCATATTCGAACAGCAGCGAGAACTGCTCGTCAACGCCCGTCTCTCCGATTAGGACAGAGCTCGTGATCTTAGAAGGCTGCTCGCCACCGTACACCATCGACGCGAATGACACCGGGTAGATGCCGGCGTCAAGCAGCGTGCCGCCGCCCATTGCCTTGTTCAGCAGCCGGCCTTCAGGATTCCAGCCCGCGTCGAAGCCGAACTCTGCCTTCACAATGCGAACGTCGCCGATCGCGCCGCTATTCAGCCACTCCCGCACCTTATCGATCGCAGGCAGGTGCCGCGTCCACATCGCTTCCATTAAGAATAGGCCCTTCTCACGGGCTAGGTCCGCAATCTCTTTAGCCTCTGCAGCATTGATCGTGAACGGCTTCTCACAGAGTACAGACTTGCCGCCGCGCAAGAGCGTCAGCGCATTCTCTTTGTGGACCGGGTGCAGTGTGCCTATATAGACGATTTCGACGTCGGGATCAGCCGCAAGCTCTTCACAGCTGCCATATGCGCGCGGAATGCCGAATTTGTTTGCGAACGCCTGCGCCTTGTCGAGCGAGCGTCCCGCGACGGCGACGAGCGCTGCACCTGGTGCGTGCGGCAGCTCTGTAGCGAAGTTGTCCGAGATGCCTCCTGGTCCCATGATGCCCCATTTCACGATACGTTGGTTCGACATGTTAATTCTCCTTTACCTCTCAGATAACTCTACCTTAACCGATTTGGACATATTTGCAAAGCGGTTCCGTCCTATGAATTCGGCATCCAAGCCCCTTTCTACACAAAGACAGCCCACCGGGGGTTCCCGGCAGGCTGCGCACATCGGAATAAGCTTTAAATTTTAAACATTCCCATTAAAGGCATAATCGACTTCACGACATTTAGTCCGATTTCGACAGTTGGCAGCATTTGTTTCATAGATCCCAGAAAATCTCCCTGTTGTCTTCCCCCTGCTGGTCCTGAAGGGCCTGCCATATCTTCTTGTTTCTGAACGCCTGGTCCTGACAAACCCGACGGGATGGATAACATCGGCTTGAATAAGCCAGATGCCATTGAACTTAACGAATTGAGCGCGCCGATTCCCCCTACCAAGGAATCAAGCAGTCCCGATACTTGGACTTCCGGTGACTTGGACCGAATAGAAGGTCTCACTCTCCCACAACTTCTGATACCGGAGAGGATTAGCTGCTTGTTATGAACGGAGCGAACGGTTCCAACATAATAGTTTCCGTCATTTAATAACACGCAAACGGGCTGTCCGATACAACGGTTAGCTTGTTTGACCGCAAGAGCTCTACCTTCAGGTACTCTTTTCTTAGGCGCTTTCCTGGATGTCATCGTGTTACCCTCTCTTCACTTATAGAAGTTGTGTTAATCGCAGTCAAATACAGAAGAAAGGCAAAATGAATAGCGATGCTAGGATTGCAAATGAAAAAAAGAATTCACCGCCGCAACCGCCATAATATCCACCGTAACCGTCATAATAACTGGATAGTCGGGCTTGATGCATGGAACGTGTTTGTTGTCTGGACTGAGCGGAATTCATAACTATAGGCCTGTTGTCGAACGTACAATCCTCTAGCATTAACTTACCGTCTGCTACTCCCTTAATCGTTCCGATAATATGTTTTCCGTCCTGCGTAACCGCACTGACCCTCCGTCCGATGTACGGATTAACCGTATGATGGGAAATCGGATAAACTTCCTGCATATCTTCATTCCTCCTAACCTGCAGCTTGTTTATCCTAGATTATGAGAGTATCTGCTATAAGGACTGTACGATTGTCTTTCTATTAGGAAAAATTCAATATATTCTTCCTTACTAGCGATGAATGGGTGTGGTCGTTACGGCAGTTATGCATAGGATATCGGAAGAGGAAGAGGTGACGAGGCGATGGATTACCATTCATTATTAGCACGTCTTGGCGAGGGAAGCGCACATCCGGGTGGGTTCCAAGCGACTAAGGAATTCATCGAACTAATCGGCTTTCCGCGAGGTACACAGGTGCTGGAGGTTGGCTGTGGAACTGGCCGGACAGCGTGTTATTTAGCCAGTTTAGGATGCAAGGTGACAGCAATAGACCGGAACAAGGCTATGATTCACAAAGCAGCGCAACGTGCGAACCTAAGCGGACTTCCTGTCCACATCGTCCAGGCGGATGCGGCAGCCATGCCTTTTCCAGATGAGACGTTTGATGTCGTTTTTACGGAGTCCGTAACGGCTTTTACCCAAGGAAGAACTGCTATTAATGAGTATTGGCGAGTGCTGAAGCCGCAAGGTGTCTTGTACGATCGAGAGCTAGCATTTGCTAGACAATTAACCGCGGTACAAAAGAAAAAGCTTCAGTCGTTCTACGGCCTGCATCATATGCGAACCGTACCGGAGTGGCTGAAGCTGATCAGCAATTCAAGGTTTCATTATTATTCAGCGTCCCAATTCATGCAGATGAAACAACCGATGAGCGATCACGACCCATTGCGGGTAATCGATCCCGAGCTCTTCACGAAACCAGAGGTAGTTGCCATGATGATGAAAAATGAACGTCTAATGAGCAGCTTCGCTAAGGTGATGGGCAGTATTGTGATTACGGCGTGGAAAGCGTGAATGAAAATGAATGGTTTCTGCTCTACATTTGCTTATTGATCCGTTTGAACTTCGGTCACTTCATAAGCACGATTCGCTTTTCTTGCTTCATCTGCTGCATTAAGCAGTATGTCTGTTACTGCGACAGCCTTTCTAACATTTCTGAGCACAAACACAGGCATATCAGCATCCGTTGAAATTACAGTGATATCACCAATGCCCAAGATACGCTCCAACATATTTCTTTTCGTAGAACCATCGCGGATCCGATACAATCTAATCTCTTTTCTTCTTCGGGTCATCATTCCAGACTCGATAATAATTCTAGTGTTAGAAATGGTGTACTTAGTAAATGACGGAAATCCGTAATTAAATGGCTTGCCTGACCATAAAATGGTTTCTGCCATCATGTCTCCTCGCTTTCGTCTCTAGAAAAATGCCGCAATTATGCTGCGTTCATTCCCTACACTCATGTCTCTCCTTGAATGATTACAGTGTATTTAGTATTTCAATGCATCAAAGTTCTCGATAAGCATCCACACGCCCATGAGCCCCAGTACGACGCCCGACGCTTTTTCGGCCCATTCTCCAAGGTATGGCTTGAGTTTGGCGCCGAAAGTGACACCGATCATGGAGAACGTGAACGATTGGACAGCAATCAGCATGATCGTGAGCACGATCGGCGCTTGCATCAATCCGGCGGAAAAACCTACCGCGAGCTCGTCTAGGCTGATACCGATCGCCGCCGCCATTAATGACCACCCCGAGAGCGACTGTCCAAGCGTTTTATTCTCATCCTCATCCCCATCGAAAAAAAGAAAATAAATCGCCACTCCGATCAATAACAGAGCGCCGATCGCGGATATCGCGCCTCGAAAATAATACCCGAGCGCTCCCCCGATGATCATGCCGGCAATCGGCATGAGGGTTTCGGCTGCAGCGAATACAAGCGCTATTTTTATTTGGTGCTGTGGTTCTTTTCTTAGTGCCAACGTAGCGGAGACGACTAACGCATCAAATCCGAGTGACAGAGTTAAGATCCAAGCGAACAACGTTTCCATGACCGTACTCCTTCATCCGTTCTTATTTAACAATATATACGAATGGATATCTCCGTAGTACAAGCATTGTATAGGAACGCGGCAACCGTGAGAACCTAACCGAAGGATATAAATCCTCCTTCAAAGGCAGGTATGGTTATGAGAAGCAAAATCTTTTGTAGTTTATGGATCGCAGCCTTATCTCTCACGTTTGCGGTTCCGGCTAATGCCTATTCAGATACAGCCAACGGAAATGGCGGTCTTGGCAATGGAATGGGAACCAATACGCATACGCATGGCGTTGCCGCGAATAACAACGGAACTAAGATGTACGTCCAATCGAACGACGGCGTGACAAGAACGAAGGCAACATCCAGTCACGAAGTCAGCGTATACGGAACGGGAACCGGCAGTCAGTTCTTCAACGTAAACGCCAATGCTTCCGGCACCTTGGACCACAATCCATTGTATCGTACGCAATCGAATGATAACGGCGGATATCGGGCGCTGGAAACATCCTCCAACGACATGGACTGGAGTTGGCTCGGGCTGCTCGGGTTGCTGGGGCTCTTCGGTCTTCGAAGCCGTAATCCAGAGCGCGGGCGCTGAGAAGTTACACACCGATGGATAACGATGCAGGTCACGATCCGAGTAACGGATGGGACCTCTGCATCGTTATTTGTGCTTCTTGGACATTCTTATGCCGACATACAATGAATCAGATTGCACATTACTAATCAAGGATGGGGGTATGAACATGTGGGTTAAGCCGGATTTCAAGATCGTCGAGATTTGCGCTGAAGTAACTGCCTATGCGTATCGGAAATGACCGTAAATGCCGGAGAAATCCGGCATCTCTTCTATAAAGGGGAGAAGCTATGCTTATAAAGGTGTTAGGATCCGCTGCGGGAGGCGGATTTCCGCAATGGAATTGTTCTTGTCCCAATTGCAGGCGCGCGAGATCGGGCGAACCATCTGCGCAAGCTCGAAGGAATGATTCGTTAGCGGTAAGCCCTGACGGAATCCGCTGGGTTCTGCTTAATGCCAGTCCGGATGTCAGTCTTCAGTCGGAAGAGAATGCCTGCCTCCATCCAGTTCCGGGTCCATCCTTGCGTGGCTCTCCTATACAAGCCGTCCTGCTTACCGACGCTGAATTGGATCATACGACTGGACTTCTTCAGCTCCGACAAGGCTCATCCATCGACGTCTACGCTTCGTCCTCCGTTCTTGTCGCGCTTGCAGATGATTTTCCGGTTAGACGGATTATAGAACCATTCGCGAATTTTCGGTGGCACGAGACAAGATTGGAGGAATCTTTTCCTTTATTTGGGGGACAATTGTCGGTATGTCCGTTTGTTTTGGGCGATAAGCCTCCTCGATACGTCAGTGCGAGTCCGCTTAGGGAAGCGGCTGGACAGCCACAACCTTGGACTGTCGGATATCGCATAACGGACGTGAGGACGGGCGGAATCGCCGTCTATGCGCCGGGGATTGAGGCATGGACGCGGACGCTAGAGCGACACCTGGAAGGCGCCGATTGCATTTTTCTGGACGGAACCTTCTGGATGGGTGACGAGCTGCGTGAGCTTGGCGTATCGGAGCTGCACGCTTCCGATATGGGCCATCTTCCCGTTGCCGGACCGGGCGGCAGCGCCGTGCGGTTCGCGCTTTCGACGGCTCGCCGCAAAGTGTATGTTCATATCAATAACTCGAATCCGATGCTGCTTGAAGATTCGCCCCAGCGGCGAAAGTTGACGGATCTAGGCATCGAAGTCGGGTTCGACGGGATGGAGATGGAGGTTTAAATTGTGGAATCGAATTTACTCTCAAACGAACAATTTATTGCGCGCTTACGCCACGTAGGAGAGGAGCATTATCACGACAAGCATCCGTATCATATCGCGATGCACGAAGGCAAGCTTAGCCCAGTTCAACTGCGGGCTTGGATCGCCAATCGGTTCTACTATCAGAAGAATATCCCGGTCAAAGACGCGATAATCTTGTCCAAACTTCCGTCTCGCGAAGACCGCCGAGAATGGATTCAACGGATCATCGACCATGACGGCCGTGAGAGCAACGCTGGCGGTATAGAAGCGTGGATTCGGCTGGGCGAAGCGGCGGGTATACCGCGGGATGAGATGCTGGATGAACGGCACGTGCTTCCGGCTGTCCGGTTCGCCGTCGATGCTTATGTGAATTTCTGCCGGTTGGAGCCCTGGCACATCGCCGTTGCCTCCTCCTTGACTGAGTTGTTCGCGCCTACGCTCGTTTCTAAGCGAATCGGTGTATTCGAACAGTTATACCCGTGGATTCGTCCTGAAGGGCTCGCCTACTTCCAAGCCCGACTGACTCAAGCTCCGCGCGATGCGGATCACGGCTTGAGCATCGTCTTGCGCGAATGCAGGGATCGCGGTGATCAGGAACAAGCAATTGGAGCTTTGCGATTCAAGTGCGACGTCCTGTGGGCTCTGCTGGATGCGTTAAGCTTGTCATTCCCCGTCGGAGACTACGGCCGATGAGTGCCATCGCGCTGTCGGATCGGCCGAGGCTGCTCAGTCCGGGACGAATGAAGTACGACAAAGCCCGGCAGACAGATTTATTGCTGCTGCCGGAGCGGGTCGTCGAGCTTAACGAGGCGGCCGGAGCGATTCTCTGGCTCTGCGACGGGCAGCGAACGATCGAGCAAATGATCTTAGAACTTGAAGCGAAATTCGTACAGACTGGCCTGGAGGACGATATTGTCGAATTCATCGCATCGGCCGCCGAGAGGGGTTGGTTGGAGCTATGCAGCTAGATTTGCCGTATGCCTTAACTGCAGAAGTCACACATCGCTGCCCTCTTCACTGTCCTTACTGTTCCAACCCGATTGAGCTTCAACAAAGAGAGAACGAGTTGTCGACGAATGAATGGTTGAGCGTGCTGGAACAAGCAGGTGAACTCGGAGTTGCGCAGGTTCATTTCACAGGCGGAGAACCGCTGCTGCGCCCGGATCTGGAACTGCTCATCCACCGCGCCAGAGAAGCGGGACTTTACGTTAATCTCATCACGAGCGGCATAGGACTGACAGAAGATCGCATCCGGAAGCTGTTGGAGGCTGGCATCGATAGTGTTCAGTTGAGCGTACAGGCCTCGTCCGCGGAGCTAGCCGATGCAATCGCCGGTTTCCGATCACATGAACTGAAACGTCTAGCCGCGCAGCGGATCCGCGCGAGCGGACTTCCTCTGCATATGAATGTCGTTCTCCACCGAGCCAATCTTCATCAGATTGAAGCTATCATTGAGCTTTGTGTTGAATGGGGGGCACAGAGACTGGAGCTGGCTAATGCCCAATATTACGGCTGGGCTTTACGCAATGTTAAGCACTTGCTTCCCCGAAAGGAGCAGCTTCAGGAAGCTGAAGCTGCCTATGCACGGGCGCTTGAGCGCTTCGGGAAGCAAATCGAACTTTTATGGATCTTGCCTGATTATTATGAAGACTTTCCGAAGCCCTGCATGGGCGGTTGGGGCAAACTTTCGCTTACGGTAGCACCAGATGGACGAGTATTACCATGTACGTCTGCATCGGAAATACGAAGCTTGTCATTTGAGAACGTGAAGGATCGTGATCTCGACTGGATTTGGAATCATTCTCCCTCATTTAACGCTTTTCGAGGCTATGATTGGATGTCGGAACCATGCAGAAGCTGCGATCGGCGCGAGCTGGATTATGGCGGCTGCCGCTGTCAGGCTTTCCTATTGACCGGTGATGCGCGGGCGGCGGATCCTGTGTGCCAATGGTCTCCCCATCGTGATGCAATCACGAATCAGATCGGCTCAATCGAGCAAGGCGATGATCGCTCACCCATCTATTCCTACCGTGGGCGCTGAAGCGGCGACTCTCGGGTCATGATTACCCGGTTGCACAAAATCGACAGGCAGCTCGTCTCCGGCCTTCAACACCTTGGCTTGCGCAACAAACTTCTTATACAGGGTTTCGAAAAATGATGGGTTCTTCTCCCATACGTCCTTCGGCAGCGTTAGTACAAACCTTCCTTCCTTGTCAGGTATCGTAACGGTATAGGGGGTTCCAGCCGGCACGTCAAGTCCGGCCAGCAGACCGTTGTACGAAGCTCCCTTCGACGTGGTGCACACCAATGCAGGAAATTTGTCATCAATCACTGTGCCTTCCCGAGGCAGGTGAATTCGAATGTCAACGCTCGTATTCCGGGGAAGGATAAACACCTTCCCTTCCGGCAGCGTGAATCGGCGTGTGCCGACAATGACGGTAAGGTTCGCTTCTTCTCCCTCTGGCCAATAGTACATCTCGTATTTCCCTTCCGAATCAGTCGGGGTTGATTTGGCGAAGCCTTCTCCACTATCCTGATCCATCCATACAATTGCGTCCTTTACCGGTTTGCCATCGGCATCCGCGACTTGGCCTGATATCCGATACTTATCTACCTGGAAGAATGAAACCTTGTCGCCTTTCTCAAACATGAACTGCGCGTGTACTTTGACTCGGTCCCCATCCGTACCGTGTGGTTCTACCTTAATCACCTTGATCGGATGGTACACGTTGATCGCAGAGGAGGCCGACAGGATGCTGTTGGCTTCTTCGTTTCCGATTGCCCTGCCGGCGAGCCTCACTCCTTCCACCGATACGACGCGAACGGGCTTATTAGCGATTAGACTACGGTCAACGAGTAACTCGAAAGAGCCATCCTCCCGAGTAAGAATGTTTCTTCCTTGCTTATTCGCTTGTATGAGAGCATTCGCGACCGGCCGTTCACCTAAAGTCAGCTTACCCTTAATGGTCGTTAGATGGGAGCCGTCGCTCTGCCACGATTTGGCGACAATTGACGTCTGTTCAAGCTCGATTCGGCCTTGAGGAATCTCCGTCTGCGCATTTGCATCCGAACGGGAAGCTATCCAGATGACTGCTGCAATGGCTAAGAGAATAAGCATTCGCGATTTGGTTATTTTTATCACGTCATGGGTCTCCCTTTTTAAATAGGTGTGTAGTGATCAAAATGCGGTTTTCATGATTGCCTCACTAAATGAGACGGTCAAGACATGACGATATTCGTCCTATCTTGACCGCCCAGGTCAAACCTATGTTATTGCGCTTGATGCCCTCCGCCCGTCTCAGCTGTGCCTGCAGCTCCTTGGGTCTTATCGCCTCCAAGCCCAAACACATGTACCTTCGGCTTTGTTCCGCCCGTGGTGAACGTGAGGTACTCTTTGCCGTCTACGGTAAAGATCGATGGGGCAGCTTGTATGTTATTCCCTGACGTCTGGAACGTCCAGATCACCTTGCCCGCCTTAATATCTAGCGCATTGATCTTGCCGTCCAGCTCACCGAAGAACGCCAGTCCCGAATCCGTACTCGTTAACCCTCCGCGCTGCGCATCCTTCGTCTTGATCTGATAAGCTTGCTTGCCGGTATCTACGTTGATCGCGGTAACTGTACCGTATCCCGTGACGCCTGGCACTTCTGCGTACGAGGTGCCGAAAGCCGCAGCACCTGGTAAGTCAGGGGTACCCGCCTCCGCCTCGGACTTCGCCGATTTGTAGAGTGAAGGATTCTCGATGCCTGGAATCAAGACGTAATTCGTCGCGGGATCGTAGGATTCAGGCGCATAATTCTCCCCTCCGAGCACGCCGGGATAGCTGATTGTCCCTTCGGGCGTCACTTCCTTCTTATCGATCTTGGCGAATGGAATACCATTCCAGACAGCATCCCCTGTTGCTGCATCCCAGGCAAACCATAATCCGGACTTGCCGCCTTGCACGACAAGCTTCTTCTTCTGTCCTTTCACTGTGGCATTAATAATCATCGGGGAAGCTGCCGCGTCATAATCCCACATATCGTGACTGACTTCCTGCTTGGCCCAGACAAGCTTGCCGGTCATCGCGTTGACGGCCACGACCGAGTCGGTGTTCGGATTATCTCCCGGCCGACCGGCGCCGTAAAAATCCGGAGCGGGATTGCCCGTTGCAAAATACATCAAGTCGGTCTCTTCGTCAATCGCAACGGGACACCACACTGCACCGCCTCCTTGGAACTTGCTGTTAGCCAGCCAATCCTGACCCTTAGGCGGCACGGTCCAGAACGGAGAATCCCAAGCCGGTGTCAAATCGCTAGCCTTGTACGCAGCTACGAAGCCTCGGACACCGTTATCGCTGCCGCTGCTTCCGATATAGATATTGCCTTTGTAATATTGAGGAGCGGTCGTCTCATAGTACCCGTTCTCGAGTGTAACCCCTTCGATAGAGTCGGATAGCTTGACCATTTTCACCAGCTCACCGGTCTTCTGATCCAAGGAGATCAGCGAGTTGTCAACAGCTATCATAAACACTTTGCCTTCGCCTACCGCTACTCCGCGATTCGCGATAATGCCTGCTTTCGAGAAAGTGGCAGCTTGCTCAGCCGACGGTTTCCAATGCCAAATGGTTTTCCCCGTTACGGCGTCAAATGCGAACACTTGATTTCCCGCCGTTGTAAGGTAGATGACGCCGTCGATGACGACCGGATAAGATTGATTACCGTTTTTGACATCTGCGTCAAGTGTCTTCAAATCCGCCGACCAAATGACGCCCAGATCTTTGACATTGTCGGCTGTAATTTCTTTGTAAGGGACATGACGATTATTGGCTAGCGTATAACCGTAGGAACCCCAATTTTCAAAGCTGGTGCCGGTCGCGCCGGCTGCCGGCGGATTTGCAGCATTCTCGTCCGGTGCGGGTGTAGTATTGTTGTCTTTGTTGTTGTTTCCACCACAAGCACTAAGCACCAATAATAAAGCAAGTGCTGCTCCATATTTTGCATTCGTTTTTTTCAAGGTTTTAACCTCCAGGATGTGTGTGCGCATCGTGATGCGGGGAGAGCCAGCTTTAAGCAATCTTCATTGATTATGGTATTTCCTAAGTCGAGTAAATTATGTAATAGGGATTGATAGTTGTTTTAATCATTTTTTGAACGCAAAGACTCCCTCCCGTCTACTTATTAGGAAGTCGGGAGGGCTGTCAGCAAGTTTTAATGAATTTACTGCCTCAAATGCAGTGCAGGGAGAGGGCTGGAAGCCCGTTTGTTAGGAACGAATTTCATGGTTAGTTGCGTTCTGGGTGTCGAATGCGTCGACCGTCTCCTTGTCACTTGTTAATTCGTAGAATTTCCCGAGTTTCCAGCCGAGCCCGATATTCACCACTGCCATTGCCGCGAATAAGACAAAGTCTCCCCAAGGCTCCGGAAGCAATAGATCGGCCAGAAGCCAGCCGCCGGTCAACGAGACTCCCATCAGCACACCTTTTGCAGGCGATTTCAACCGTATTCTAGCCATTCGCACACCCTCCTGTTAATTAGCTTCGCACAGCGGGCTCTCCATCAGGTCAAGTATATGAACCGAACCAGATTAAGTTCTTGATTCCCCTACACAGAATGTATGCCTTGGACAAGAGCGATTATGCTGCGAAATACGCTATAATGGCGGCACCATGCACCCGTATCACGCGACATGAAACAGCCCTTCTCTCCATCTACCGACAGAGGGAAGGGCTGCATGGCTTGTGATCGTTAACGAAAGCTTCAACTTACCGTGAGTGTACCCGTCATATTGTCGTGACCTGCGCCACATTGAATCGAACAGTTAAAATCGTAGTTGCCTGCCTTGTCCACTGTAAAAGTCGCTGTTTCTCCGTTCTTGATGTTGACGTTCAAATCCGGTATCTCTAACCCGTGCACACCATCGGAGTTTTGAAGCGTAAGCTTCACGGTATCGCCTGCATGCAGCTGAATATCCGAAGGAGTGAATTGGAAGTTTTTCGCATCAACTGTAATTTCTTTGGTTTCACCGCTTGGTGCGCTCGGTGACGGGTTATTCGTATTTGTGCCGTCATTGTCGTTATTGTTGCTGCAGGCACTTAGAGCAATAAGCGCAGCAATCGCAAGCAATTGAACATATTTGTTTTTTCGCATTGAGTTGACCTCCGGTTATATTCGTGTAATAACTTCGCCTTTTATAGACCAAAGTTGTTTGGCCCTAGTGTATCCCATATTGTTCTCCTCTACTCTAACTTTAAATTCTCATCAAAAAAGGAGCTCTCCAATAATTGTCGAGAGCTCCTTACTGGCCCCTGCATCAGCCACAACGTCCACGGGGATGGATTACCCGACGTATCGGGTCGCCTCTGTCGGCGGCACGCGCAATGCCTTGACCGCTGGAAGACAGGACATTGCTACCGAAATGAGGAGTGTACCGACGAATACGAGGAATAGCGTCTCATAGGGAAGCGTCAGCTCGATAAAATATGCATCTCGAAACATTGCCTCGAAGATGATATAGCTCATATACACCCCGATAGTGAATCCAACTGTAATGCCGATTCCCGCTAGGAATGCTCCTTCCGCTAGCATTATCCCGTAAATCTGTGTGGGATTCATACCGATTGCCCGCAGCATACCGATCCGCTGCCTTCGCTGTCGGATGAGTCGGTACATCACGACCAGCAGTCCCATTAGTCCGATGATTAGAGCGAATTGATTAAAACCCTGGAACATAGAAAGAATGGCCATCATGTTGTAATAGTAGCTCTTCTCCATCTCCGAAATATTGGATGCAGGAGCAATGTTAACAGCCGACAATGCAAGAATAACCTGCTGCTGAAGCATCGCGTCCGGCCTATCAAGCATGACGAGCACTGTCGAGGTAATTTCGTTCTCGCCTTTTGCCAGCGCTGATAGCTCACTGCGCTTTAGCCATGCCCCGTACGATTCAGGATGGTACCCCGTTGTCTTGGCAATGCCGATGATTGTCTTCGTGATCTCTCGATCATTGGTCTTTATCGTATAGAGATCCCCTATTCGATAGACTCGCCCATCCTCATAGTTGAGCGCATCTTCCGATACGATCACGGCCGCTTCGTTGCGCGCTACTTCCAGCCATGCTTGCCGGTCTTCAGTGAATCTACTGTCCCGCTTCACAAGCGGGATTCGGTTCGCTTCGGCGAAGCTCGAGTCGATTCCGTTCGCTTTCAGTTGGAAGGATCCCCAATCCGTGGGCAGCACTTTCCAAGTAACCTGCTGGACTGCCGCCAATTGATAGCTTTGCCGCTCTCCTCCGTATCCTGCTTCCAGAAGCTGGCGCTCTACATCTTCGGTGTTCAATGCACGCGGGATTCTAGCTACAAGATCCTACCCTCCGACCAGCTCCCTGGGATCGCCGCTATTCATTGACTGTTTCATTACGTTATGATAAACGATTGGCAAGCTGATGAAGCACGCAATCGATGTGAACATGAGGAGCAGCAATCCCGTTCTCAAGCGGCTTTCGTTCAGATTTCGGAATGCGATACGCAAGATCAGCGATAAGGCTGCCGATCGGCGAAATACCCACAGCAGGCCTTCGCACAGAAAACGGAGGTAGAGCGTCATCAGCAAGACGAAGAACGGAACGGTGAATAGCACGAGCACAATGGCGAGTCCTATTGTATCTTCATTAATCCATTCTTCGCGAAAACCTGGAACGGCTGTCGCCGCGATGATCCCCGCAGCGGCGACCGTTGATAAAACGGAAGCCCATACGCTTAGAAGAGAACGATGATGGGAGGCAAACGCTTCTCCTCGCTCTTGAAGCGCCTCGATGATCGAAGCTTTGGAAGCCTTACGCGCCACATTCCGTACGCATAAGAACACGATCAGGAGGCCGATGGCGAATCCGGATAAGACCGCTTGAGGTTCGATGAACAACCCAGTGAACATTTCTCGGTCCAACGCGAATCCGGTAACCATATCTTCAATGGAGAACAGCAGCAGACAAGCAAATCCAGCTGAGGCAATGACTCCGATTAAACCCGAGAACGTGCCGTACAGCAAGCCTTCTATCGTCAACAGCGTCGCCAGATCACGTCTGCCTAACCCGATCGCCCGCAGGATCCCCATTTCCTGCTTTCGTTCGTCTGCGATCATTTTGAAAATGTTCGTAATCAGCACAATGCCGATAATGACTGCAATGCCGCTCGTCAGACCGAAGATGACCGTTATCATTTCGGCAGCATCCTTGCGCTCCTTCTCGAAGATCGCACGAACCTCCACTGCTTTCCATGCTGTGGGGCCGCGGTCGGTTAACAGCAGGTTCGTGTAACCTTCACTGTCCATTCTGGACAGGAGGCGGGCGTCTTCGGCATGCACTATCATCGTTGCGTTCGCGTTCGCGAGGCCGCGATATCCGGTAATTCCCCATTCCGGAACAACATTCTTGACCGTGAAACGATGCTCCTGATTGTCGGCATCAAGTAAATAGACAGCGTCTCCTGTCCGCGCATTCGCTGTTTTCGCCGCTTGTACCGACAAGATCAACTCGCCTGGACGCAGCTCTTCCTTTAACAGCTTCCCTAAGGCGGGATCGAAGCGGATTGCTGCTTCTCGTTCGAAGCCGATTGCATGAAGATGAGAGGTTATGCCGGTTCGCTTGCCTGCCTCGTCTTTCTGAATGAGCGTCGTTAAGGCAGAAACGATTGGCAGCAGCCTCGCCTCCTCCGGAGCTGTGTTAGCATAGCTTTCTGTCACCTTCGCAATATCCTCGTCCGCGAAAATCGGTGTTTCCAGCATCGGCTGCTCCACAGAGGGGATGTCGTAGGCGATATTGCCAAAATGCTGTCGGAGTTCCGTCTGTAGACTATGCTTCAGCGTGGCCGTCGAGATCAGTGTCATCGTAATGAGCGCCGTACTGACTGCAAGCCCAATCGCAGTCAAGAGGGCCGTTGTCTTCTGCCTTAGAATATTGCGCCACGCCATTCTCCACAAATGGGATTTCCACATTAGTCCCAGACCTCCCATAGTGCCTTTCGGTGTTCTGCAGAGCGAGATCTCCGCTCGTCGACGATTTTGCCGCTGTCCATGAAGAATGTACGGTCCGCATAGCCCGCGACATCCGGATTATGCGTTACGATCACGAAAGTAATGTGCTCCGTCCGATTCAGATGCTCGATCAAATCCATCATCATGCCGTTCGTCTTGCTGTCCAGCGCACCGGTCGGTTCGTCCGCCCAGACGATCAGCGGGCGATTGACAATTGCTCTTGCGATTGCCACCCGCTGCTGCTGTCCGCCCGACAACTCGGACGGTCGATGGTTCTCCCTTGTACGCAGCCCGACTCTAGATAGCGCTTCGTTCGCCCGTTCTCTCGCTTCCCTCGGTTTCATACCCAGGCAGAGCAGAGGCATCTCCACATTCTCCGCTGCGGTTAGCACGGGAATCAGATTGTAGGACTGAAAGACGAACCCCATGTTCCTCGCACGATGCGCATCTCTCCGCTTCTGCTGTAAGGAAGACAAATCCGTCCCGTCGATCATTACCTTCCCCTTGCTTACGTCATCCAGACCGGACATGCTATTCAGGAGCGTTGTTTTTCCGCAGCCTGACGGTCCCATGATCGCGACCATTTCGCCTTTGGTGATGTTTAGCGATACGCCTTTCAGCGCTTCGATGCCGCTCTCGCCATGACCGTATACTTTCCACAAATTGTGCACCTCGATTAACGCGTTCTCAGCCATTCTTACCACTCCCCTTTCCTTCCATAGTAATAGCTGAATCCTGAATTCGGAGCGGTATCAGCCGAAGATTATCTGTTTTAATAATGCAGATTTTTATGGTGCCAGCGGGTATAAGGGCAGGCTAAACTCGAAGGTTGTTCCTTCCCCGACCGTACTGTCCACTCGGATTGTGCTGCCGTGCGCTTCTACGAAATGTTTAGCGATGGCAAGTCCCAGCCCAGTTCCGCCGGATGAACGGCTGCGTGAATCCTCCAATCGGTAGAAGCGTTTGAAAATATACGGCAGGCGCTCTGGCGGAATGCCCGCCCCGTTGTCTGTTACCGCTATTCGAACACCCTCCGCTTCCAGCTCATAGGTGACAGTGACCTTCCCGCCGTACCCGCCGTACCGAACTGCATTGCCGATCAGATTGATCAGCACTTGCTTGATACGTGCGGCATCGCAATACAGCTCGCCATTCCAGTCGCCGATCAACGACAAAGAGACCGATTGAGATTCGGCCTCTAGCTCCATGATCGATAGGATCTCTTGCAGCATCGCTGTGAGAGGCACCCATGACCATGCCAGAGACAGTTGTCCCGCTTCGGCCAAATTCAAATCCCGCATATCCTGCAGCAAACGGGACATCCGTTTTGTTTCATCCAGCAGCGGCAGCAGATTTTCCGGAGTAAGCTCCTCGGCTCCCTTCAGCATCGTCTCTATATGTCCTCGCACAATCGCCACTGGCGTTCTCAGCTCATGAGCCACATCCGCGACCATTTGATTACGGGCTTCCTCGCCTTTCGTCAGCTTGGAGATCAGCTCGTTAAAGGAATCAGCTACGGAAGCGATCTCATCGTTCTTGGAACCGGTAATCTCGATCGTCTGAAGCGAAGGATGCAGCCGAGCCTGTTCCGCTGCGGCAGCAAGCTGAACGAGACGGCGGCAGACGAGACGGTTAGCGCAATCAAATAGGAGAAGCCTGAAATCGCAATCACAGCGATAAACAGAAGCACCGAGGTTACGGAGAGGCTACTGTCGCTGCCGGGAAGAAATCCGAGACCTTGGAAGAACAAGCTCGCACACAGGAATATAGTTAGTCCGAACACAAAGAGAACGAGACTTAACTTCGTCTGAGCCTTCATGTTGAATCTCCCATCTTGTATCCGATTCCGTGAACGGTCAGTATGATTCCCGGATTCGAGATATCATTCTCCAATTTCTTGCGCATATTCCGAATATGCGTGTCGATAGAGCGTTCATACCCCGAATATTCTTCTCCCAGGGCGATTTCCAGCAATTCCAGTCGGCTGAATACTCTTCCTTTATGCTTCGCTAGAGTCGTCAAGATTTTGAACTCCGTCGGCGTTAAGCTGACGGGTAATCCACCTAAGAGCACCGTGTGTCCTCTCAAGTCGATTGAGATTCTTCCTCTAGTCAGGACCTGCTCCGTCTCAGCATGAACGTTCGCGCTAATTCGCTTCGTCCTTCTCAGCACCGTCCGAATTCTGGCTTCAAGCTCTCGCATCGAGAAAGGTTTGGTTATAAAATCGTCTCCCCCGATTTCCAGCCCCAGCAATTTATCGAGCTCCTCCGATTTGGCAGTCAAGAAAATGATCGGCACTTCGGAAATAGCGCGCAGCCGGCGGCAGACTTCCAATCCGTTCATGCCAGGCATCATCCAATCGAGCAGGACGAGATCGTAGGCCGGTCCGTCCTCGAAGGCTTCCAAAGCATGTGCTCCGCTGTGAGCCTCCGTTACACGATAGTCTTCGTTAATCAAGTAGGACGCGATGAACGACGTCATTTTCTCCTCGTCATCGACGATTAATATTCTGATTGCTTCATGCAAGCTTGTCATGCGTCTTTCTCTCCGAATCTTTTTTTGGAATGTATAGTGCTACATTCAATATACTGGAAAAACAGTCCTTGCAGAAGAGCTCTGCGAGGACTGTGTTATATATTTAATAGAGTTAGCTTTTACTTCAATTGCTCAAGGCCACTCCCGTAAAAAAGGCCGCATGCGCCTGCACAGGATCGGAGAATAATTGCACCAATTGATCTGCCGCCCGCTGGTCCTTCGACGCTTGCTCCATTAAGGCACCGAAGTGTGCCGACGGCGGGCCCATCATCGCGTTCGACCACTCGGACATGCGGATGACATAGGTCCTGATTCGCTGCCAATACCGTTCACCAAACGCCTGGTCCCACTCTTGCTCCACATCCTCTGCGATCGCCTCGTACAGCATATCCGCGCAATAGGATGCGCAGTTAGCGCCTTGTCCGGTGATCGGATCGTTAATGACAACGCTGTCGCCGCAGCCGAGTACTAGCTTGCTCCCGATCGTGGTGTACGGAATACGCACGACCGGCTTGATCGCCGTTCTCAGATAAGCGTTGTCGTCTGCAAGGCGAAACGATTGACCATCGATCCGCTCATGGATGTGTGGGAAATGATCCTGCAGCACATGCTTGAACTGTTCGGCGAACGCTGCGGGTCCATTATCTCCCCGGATTAGATCGAGCGGGCTGCTGGGCACGGCTTCCAGTAAGAATTGAACAGCGGGCCCTCCATGTGTTGCCGTTACCATCTCGAACAATTCGCCTAGACCGGGAATAATGTTGTAGCGCATCGTATGATCCGACTTCCACTTTATTCCACGGAAAATGCCTGCGGAGATGACCCGCAGCGGAGCGGTTGGGGCATTACAAACCTCATTACTGACCGTAAATGGAGCGATGGGGCCTATTTTTCCGGTGCAATCGATAATAAGATCCGATTGTTCCGTAAGCTCTGTTAGGTCGTCACCATGGAGGCGCCTCTTGACGAAAGCAATCCCTTTGGCGGCAAGCCCGTTGATCATCGTGGACAGGTATAGGCGCTGATCCATGCTAATTGCTCGTTCATTAAGGTTCCCTTTGAATAAAGAACGGCCCTCCATCATTAACTCAATACTCTTAAAGTCGTAAGCTTCTCCGTAATCCGGCATTTCGTGGCGCTGCTCCGTCTTGAGAAGTCTCTCAAAATGGCCCTGCGTCGACAATAGCCGTCCGTTACGCACATCATCGGCGTCCTTGGCCGAGATGACAGTGATATCAAAGCGTCCGCAGCGTGCTAAGGCGTAGGCCAAGGTAAGCCCTCCTATACCTGCACCGATAATGGTTATCTTCCTTTTCTCCATGTTAGCCTCCTATTCTGCGATGCTTGCCATCGCAATCCGGTTTCCCGTAGTTGTATGTTACAGGACCCATTTCAACAACAAGCGGGCATTTTATCGTCATTTAAACAACGAAATTCGAAGATTATGTCAAGATGTCTTAGTTCCTTCGAACATGAAAAAAGCGCCCCCCGTTGGCCGGTGGAGCGCTTGTATTGTTTGGCGGTGCATTACTATGCATGAAAGCTTATGAATCTAAGGTGGCTACTCCTCTGATTCAGTATGGTTCGCGTTGCCAGCGTTATCTCGGTCGGTATCTCCATCATCACCCAACGTATTCCCTAACGCGGCGCCGGCGACGGCACCTGCAATCATGCCGAGCGGTCCCAAAAAAATAGAACCTACAGCAGCCCCTGCGGCAGCGCCGCCGATAGTGCCTACCGCATCACCTGCGAGTACTTCAGCATTGTTGGTCATGTCATGTTCTACATTCTGTTTAGGTTTGTTGTTGTCCGTCAACTGTATGACTCCCTTGTATGGAATAGGGAACTTGTCCAGCGGTTGTCCCGGAACCTATTCTGTCCATTTTCTCTTGGAAACAACAGGCAGCGGCTATAATTATGGAATATATCGTTCGAATTCAACTGAAAACTGCCGCAACTATAGAGTGTCAATGCATTTTACTTGGTCGGCAAAATAACCTCCACCATGGTGCCTTTCCCAACTTCACTTTCGATTCGTATAGTTCCTTTATGATTCTGAATGATTCGCATTGAAACCATTAATCCTAGCCCTGTTCCGGTTTCTTTGGTCGTGAAGAATGGGTTGCCAATCTTGGTCATTTGCTCTTGTGGAATTCCGTGACCGGAGTCTTTAATCCGAATATATAGTTTATCATTCATTTGCGTGGCTTGTATGAGGATATCTCCTCCGTTAGGCATCGATTCAATGGCATTCTTCACAATGTTAATAAATACCTGATTAATACTTACCTGGCACTGAATGAATGGTAAATGGGCATCTATCTCTTTAGTGATCTGAACGTTATAAAGGTTTGCTTGTCCTTCGAATAATCTTGTAACGTGATTTAATATTTGTACCACGTCTCTAGACTCATATCCCTCATTCGAAGGTTTAGCTAGTACTAATAGCTCGCTGACAATTTCATTGATACGATCGATTTCTGATAGCATGACATCATTGCGTAATTTCCTTGAGCCATCAATATCCTCTTTCATATACAATTGCATGAATCCTCTTAAGCTAGTCAAAGGATTTCTAATTTCATGGGCGATTCCGGCTGCAAGTTCACCAACTAATGAAAGCTTCTCTGATCTGCGGATTAATTCTTCGGATTGTAATCGTTCTGTAATGTCACGGCCCATACTAATTACGTGTTGAATTTCTCCTGCTGCATTTCTAATCTTCTTGGAGTGTGCTTCATGCCATATATAATGACCGTTTTTATGCCTTAGACGATTAACAATTCTTCTGCTATCTGAATGATCATCAGTATTATCTTTCTTTAACCAACGACTGTTCGAATCCTCTGGATGCCAATAATCATAGACACATTTCCCGATAAGCTCTTCTGGCTCATATCCGATTTGATTCCGGACCGCTGGCGAGACATAGGTGATTATTCCTTCTGGCGTTAAACGAATGATAGCGTCCTGAGAATGTTCAGAAATGATCTTGTGCAGCTCTTCGATCTTCTTGAACTCTTCTTCCTTCTTTTTGGGCTCGGTAATATCTACAATTTGGGAAATAAACAGGTCCGTCCCATTTGCACCTTGAAGATTCCGTACCGCTGTAACATTTAGTAGACCCCACTTTAAGGCTCCAGATTTGTGAATATACCTTTGTTCTATTTGATAACCATCCATGTCGCCTTGTATCAATTTGCGCCATAAGTTCATAACTGCTTCCGTATCTTCTGGATGGGCGATAAGTGAGCTCCCGAAACTTATTAGCTCACTTTCAGTAAATCCTAACATTTTGCATAAAGCGGAGTTAGCTTTTAAGATGCTTCCATCATAAGTTAACAAAGCCATTCCTATTGGGGACTTCTCAAATGTACGTAAAAAGAGACTATAGTCGTTGAATTCAGATAACATTTGGTCCTCCGCTGATAGAAGAATAAAGATTGATTAACCTCGTTAAGGAATTATACCAGCTATTTGGTTTTATGGAGCTAATTTTTACAATCCTATTATTGCATTGTTTTGCTATTTGGTATATAGCGCTCAGAACGATATAGCCCGCCCGTTCATCTAAAATAAGAAAAGCCGCGATTTATGCGGCTTTCAACTTTTGTATAAATTTACAAGCGTCTATCTCTCTCCGGAATGAGGGAATAACATTACCGGCTGTGTGCGATTATCATTCAACCTCCTTACATGATTATGATTGTTCTCCCAATTGTGATCTTTGTCTTCAAGCGGCAGCGGCAATACGATATCGATTTCCAATCCTTTGCCCGGTGCCGTACGCAATACCGTCTCACCTTCTAGTCCAGATACTCGCTCCCGAATTCCAGCCAACCCCATATGGTCGAATGACAACTGCAATCGCTCCATCTCGATACCGATTCCATTATCCTTGTAACGATAATGAACGTTCCGCCCTTCATAGTAGAGCTGCAAATGGACATGCGTCGCCTTCGAATGCTTCATTCCGTTGCGCAGCAGCTCCTGCGTAATTCGGTAGATCGCCAGTACATATTCATCCCCCAGCTCCACGCGAAAATCTTGATGGTCGAACGTAATGGTGAAGTTTGCATTCAATTGCGCATAAGCACATAGGTTGTCGATCGCCTGAGTTATTCCCATCTCTTGCAGGAACGGAGGCCTTAACTCATTACAAGTTTCGCGGATCTGGTGGATGACATCAAGTAAGCCTTCACTGATTTCATTCAATTGTGAACGAATGTTCGCTGGAAGGTCCGCTTCGTCGCTCACGAGCATCTCCAGCTTACGATACCAGAGCAATTGATCTTGAAGAGCAGAATCGTGTAGATCGCTGGCAAGCTTGCGTCTTTCTTGCTCCGATAATCGGAACAGCAGACGAAGCACCCACGGCGGAGCCTCTTTTCTCTTCAGATCAAGATCCTGTACAAGCCCCTCGATAAGCTGAAGGTTCTGGTACACAAACCCGACATGGGTGATCAGCGTACGCAGCCACATCTTCTCATCGTGATTAAATTCCGTATGATTGACTTTGTCGCTGAGCCATAACAATTGCTGCGTGCCATTGCCCTGCCCGATCTTGTAACAGACCCCTTTGGTCAGCTTCAACTCTGTCCCGACTCTTACACTCGCCCAATTATTACGAAGCTGCAATAACAACTCCTTGAATGGGACGTTACCGTGTGTTCGTTTCAGCTTGATCACTTGATCTTCATTACGATATTCAATAAATCCGACTGAATCAATCGGCAGCAAGTCGAGCAGTTCCTTCAATAAGCATTGCTCCAGCTCACTTACCTTCTTCACTGCGGAAATCCGTTCTGAGAAGCTTTCCAAGCTTTGCTCGAATTTGTGCGCACCCTTAATGACTTTGTTACGAAGCTTGCGATCCAATATTTCTCTTACATACAAGAAGAGTATACTTAAAGCGTAAATCACAAGACACAGCCTGCCCCACACGACGAGCTGAATGGATATATCGATGAAAACAAGTTCCACCCCAACCAGAAATATTAGGGTCGGGAATAAAGCCATGATCAAATAATACCGTAGTCTGCTCATAATAAATTCGATATCAAATAGCTGATTGGAAATAATTAGATACAAGTACGTTATAGGCAAAAACAAAAAAGATAATCCACTGATGCTTCCGTTTACAATAGAAGAGCCTGTTAAAACCAACGGTATTAGAGATAGCCCAATAAATGGGAAGAATGAAGCTAGATTTCCAAACATCATATAGATCATCAATGCCTGATGGGTTGTATTTCGATACCTGATATACATTCGTACTTGAACGAACAATGCGATTAGTGTCCCTACGATAAATACCACAAGTCCCAAAATTTTCATTACTATCAGAGTTTGTAGATCACTATTAGTAAACGGCACGAAAAACAAATATAAGATATTCCACGCTATAACCGCAAAATATCCAGTCTTAACAACTCGTTTATGTACCGAAACAATCCCCTTATTGCTAAAGTAACTTCCTACAAAATGAAGAAACAATATCGGAGCAAAGGTCAATGCCATCATGAAAACTATAGTAAACACAAGATTCCCGACCGTATTTCCGTATCCGGTCACGTAGCCAACCGCTACTGACATTAAGAACAAGATTAATAAAGAAGCCGAACGGTCTTCCGGTTTCTTGTAGGCTATAAACAAAGAGATAGTCAGCATCACTACGAACAAAGCCATTGGAATAAAATATACGTCCCACTGAATCGGTCTATCGGATCTATCCGAGAAATCGAACTCAATTGGTGTTCCTTCTCTTATGATCGTAATGCTTGTCGACGTATTGATTCCATAGCCATCCCAGAGATTCTTCCCAACTATTGGTTGATGATCAATATGCGTTACAATATCTCCTGGTGCCATTCCTTCCTGGGCGGCCCATGCTCTTGGGTCTACATCAACGATCCAGTTATCATTCGATTTGTACAAATCAATACCCAGGTACGGTATAGTAAAATACAACATGGTGCTCCACACAGCAATAATAAGAGTAAATAATAAAAATACCCAATTTATATACCTAATGTTAAGCATAGGATATTATCTCCTTAAAAAAACCAGCTACGAGTGAACGCAGCCGGTTTATCTTGCAATCTTAAAACCAGAGGAACTTACGAACTTGCTCTTTAGCCGTCTCTTGGCCTTTGAAGATATCCAGCATAGCCTGCTGCTGAGTACTATTAACACCTGCTAATACTACATTCCCTTGAACAAACTGCTGCATCATTCCAGGGTTCTGCTTTAGTTGCGCGATCATTTCTTTGAGCACCGTCATTACCACCTTTTGAATAAATTGTTTATAATCTTGTCCCCAGTATAGCACTGGAATCATGCTGCTGCATCGCAATACATATTGCGGTATACCACATAAACATTTGCGGGTTGGAGCTAAATACCTATCCGATTTGGAAGAGATAGAATAATAGTGTAGTTGAGTTTAGCTCCGGAGTTAAGCGTTTACATGAAAGTCCGCTTTAACTCTGCATACCTGCGCAACTAGAATTGCGTGCAATACCTGCGTACGTTCCCCCTCCTTCCATCCGCCTAGTCACTAACCACACTTAGCCCATCCATAGCTATGAATAAAGCATTAACCGAACAAGCTGCCGGACAATTTCCGACAGCCTGTTTGAGCCGAACTATAGGTACTTGTTAGTGAACCATTAAGGCTGCCATATTCCCCACATGTTTCCGTCAGGATCAGCGAACGTTACATTGGGACCGCAAGTTTCCCGCTCATACGCATTTTTTGGATTAATCTTCCGTATTAAACGTCTAACAACTAACTCCTTATTGTTGAATATCATATCCTAGCGGTCATATGCGAAAAGGAGATTCGAAGAACGTGAAACTACTTATCGTTGCCCCGGAGCAAATCCCTGTTCCTCCTCCGTACGGAGGCTCGGTGGAAAATTGTATTTATCAAATAGCCAGGCAGATTAAGGGCAGCCACGAGATCACGATTGTCAGTGTGCACCGCAAGAACATGCCGCGAACGACCCAGATGGGACGTACGACGATTATTCGGGTGAACGGCGGCTCCAGATCAGCTTATTTGCACAATGCCTTGAAGCGTATTAGATCCAACCATTATGACCTCATTCAGATCGATAATCGACCAAGCTTCATTCCTGCCATTCGGCAAGCTTTCCCCACTACCCCAATCTCACTGTTCTTGCACTCGATGACGTTCGTCTCAAGTCCGATGACTACTGCGCGCAAGGCAGCAGCCGATTTGAAAGGAGCAAATCTGATCATCGGCAACAGCCAGTCGTTGATGCGTACGCTCAGCAGTAAATTTCCTGAACATAAGCATAAAATCAAATTCGTGCATCTAGGTGTCGATTTGAACAAATTCCACCCTTCTCGTAATAAAAGTGACAAGCCATTCCGCGTTCTTTTTGCCGGCCGACTGATTCCCCGTAAAGGCATCCCTGTACTCATGAAAGCTATCCAGATTGCACGTAGAAGCAACTCGTCCATTCGTCTCTCCGTAGCGGGAGGAACAGGAAATGCAGCCTATAAAGGCTACCTAAGACGAACGGCGAAGGGGCTTGGAATACCGGTGGCTTTCAAAGGGAACCTCTCGCGCAGCCAAATACCGGCTTTCTACCGCAGCGGCAGCTGCTTTGTATGTCCTTCTCAGAAACACGAAGCATTCGGATTGGTCAACGTAGAGGCTATGGCTTCTGGCCTGCCTGTCATCGCCTCCACAATCGGCGGAATTCCAGAAATCGTACGGAATGGCCATAACGGGTATCTAATCGATGCGTATAAGAATCCGGGAGCATTCGCGTCCCGCATTGTTAGACTTGCCAAGGACCCAAGTTTGACGAGACGTCTTGGCAAACAAGCCAGATTGGATGCGGTTAATCGGTTTAGTTGGGCGCAAACTGCAAATAAACTAATACGAATTTATGAAGAGCAGATAAGGAGGTAGTGGATCACGAATGTCCTCATATGTAGGAAGTAAGTGGAAGAAAACGAATGCCATCAAGAAAGATGAGCAATTAAGTCACTTCATTCCCGAGACGATCCGTATGAACAAGGAAAGCTTAAATAAGCTGTTGCACAAATATGGGATGGTATATATTAAGCCAGAACATGGGACTTATGGCAATGGTGTTATGCGTGTTGATCGATTGAAGTCGGGTTATCGGTACCAATTAGAGAAGAAGATCAGTACCTTCGCCTCCTTCCCTGCGATGTTTGCATCGATTCAGAAGGATACGAAGGGAAAACGTTACCTTGTTCAGAGAGGCATCAATCTTCTGAAGTACAACGGAAGGCGATTCGATCTTCGGGTGATGGTTCAATTGTCGCCTAGCAAGCAGTGGGAAACGACTGGCATCATTGGGAGGCTGGCGAATAAGCGGAAGATCGTAACGAACTATCATAGTGGCGGAAAGATTGTAACCGCGGAACGACTTCTTGCGCCGCATACGAAGCAAGTGCGAAGCAAGCTAAAGTCTCTTGCTAAGCTGGGCGTTCGAACAGGCCTTGTGATGAATCGGTCATTTCCGCGTGTCTATAAGATCGGACTGGATATTGCTTTGGAGAAGGACCTTAAGCCTTGGATTCTTGAAGTGAATACGAGTCCGGATCCTTATATTTTTCTCAAACACCCCGATCGCAGCATATTTCGCAAAATTCAACGTTATGAACGGGCGCATCATAAGCAAGCGCCGAGTTCAACTCGTCCTCAAGCATGAGTACAATATTCAAATAGGCAGGAGTTCCCTACGCAAGGGAATCCTGCCTAGTTGTCTTGTATTCTTACTGCGGTAATTTGACCAGAACCTCGTATTCAGCTCCCGGCTGCACATGCTCAAGAACGCCTGATTCGACTAGCTCGCCGTTAACATACACTTCCGTCTTCTGTACACCTGCATCGCGCTTCATCTCGATATAGAGCTGCGCCCCTCTAAACTCGCGCTTCACGGCAGCTTCTTGCCAATGCGTAGGAAGCTGAGGCTTGATTCGCAGTCCGGATGGACTTCCCTGCAAGCCGAACAGACCGTCGATCAAGCAGCGGTAGACCCAGGCCACCGTCCCTGTATTGAACAAATGGCTCGAGCGGCCAGCGGTGCGTGGAAATTGATGATAAGCCCCTCGGTAGTAATTCGGAATATAGACGGGCAATTGTCCCCTCCGAACGATATCTTCGTGATCCGGTCCAGGAAGCATTTTGCGAAGCAGACGATAAGCGTTGTCCTGTTCCCCCACGGCATAAAGTCCGAAAATATAAAATGCTGCAGCATGGTTATATACCGCCCCGTTCTCAGCGGAACCCGGATGCTTCTGCGTAACCCGTCCCACATCCTCGCGCATGGCGGTATAGGAAGGAGCCAGCTTCTCTACGCCGTACGGAGTTTCCAATTGCTCCTCTACAGATCGAATGAGCTTTGCTTTCTTCTCATCATCCGCAGCACCGCTCAACAGCGCCCAGCCTTGCGGATTGATAAAGATGCGGCCCTCCTTGTCTTCCTTGACTCCGAACGCCACATTATCATCCGTAATGCCTCGCACATACCAATCTCCGTCCCACAGATAGCGATTGACAACCGCATTCGTCTCCTCTGCCGCCAGTCGGAACGATTGCGCTGCCTCGACGCGGCCGCCAGCCTCGCAAATATCCGCCCATACGTTGAACGTATAGGCAGTCGCGATTGTCAGCCACCCGGATACGCCTTTTCCTCGAACGCCTACCATATTCATAGGGTCGCACCAGTCGCCCTGATGGATATAGTTCAGTCCGCGCTCATCACGGTCTCTCATCAGATAGTGCATAGCACGATCGATGTGTTCGTATACAGTTGTCAATTCCTCACTGTCTGCAAATGGAACCTTCTCGGTCAGCAGCGAAAAGTCATTCGTCTCGTCCAAATATGCGCTTATGCAAATCGGCAGCCATACGTTATGATCCGAGTGCGGGACCTGGTTGATATACTTCAGTTCGGCTTCTTCATGCAGCAGGATGCCGTCCGGCATGCCTCCATCTGCGTTCTGCTGGCTTAGCGCCGTAAGGAAAGATTCTCTAGCAATCTGAGGCTTGATATAGCTCATGCCCATATGATCTTGCAGGTAGTTTCGCGTCTGTGGATCCGTCGTGAGTCGGTTCGTCTTGCCGTGATAATACATTTGACGCGGCAGCCAGTGATTGATGAAATTATCGAAATCGGCATCTGGCGTGCGAATCTCGAGACATCCTTGGCCTACGCTCACATATTCGGCATATTCTCGCTCTGCTTTGCCGAAACCGTTTTCGCCATTCGCGTTCGTTTGTGTAAAATAGGTCTGACGGATCTGCGCGATCTCATCTTCATCCTTAGCAGGTCCGAATAGGAAGCGATACTCGCTTTCTTCTCCGGGCGCCAATTCCATCCGATATTGCAGCACAGCAAGCGGCATTTCATACCGAGCGTCCCCATTGCCCAGCGCTTCATTCTCGATTGCGCTCGGACGAATAAGCCCGCCCTCTCCTTCAAACGCCTCCTGGCTCGCTTCCCATGCATACGGCTTACGCTCTGCAAGGAGATACGTTTTGTCCTTCAGCAATTTGATCTTATCGTACTCTTTGTACTTCTGATACGGCGTAATCGATGAGCAAACCATTGCCTGCAAGTCTTCGTTGTACTCGGCGGATTGATTCATCCACGACATGTAGCCGACGGTGAAATACGGATAGATGCTAATGTTTCGTTTACTCGTCGTAACGTTCTTAACCTTGACCCGCCACATCTCGATCGGGTCTTCCGTTGGAAGGCTCAAGCTCATTTCGACAGCCACGCCATCGCTTTCGGTGTTCCACACGATCCGATGCTTGCCAACTGCAAACGTAAAATGATCATACTTCGTACGCACCGGTTCATAAGGCGCTGAGAAAACCTTACCATTTGTTTCGTCTTTGACATAAACGAATCGGCCCGGATGATGTGCGTAGTAGGGCTGTTCCGGCTGCATGAACGATTTCGCTTCCAAGTTCGGAGCATGTGAGTATTTCGCAGGCTCCGGCTGCATGAACTGCGCTGTTGCATAGCCGCGGCAGCTCAACTGAATCATCATTTTCTCGTTCCATAGAAAACCAGAAGCCTTCGGTAGAACTGTAGGGCTTGTAAGCACGTAATATTCGTTGTCTTTAGATGCTCCAATCATCTGTATGCCTCCATCGACTTATTCAAAAGATTATGAACGAGTGTTTATTGTATCAAACCTAGCAAATAAGAACTATGCGGCATTTTGGTTTATCCATATGTACAGTTGACTTATCTGACGTGAGAGACCCAGAGTCTCTAATCCCTAATCGCTGGTGCAAAAGACCATGAAATACGCTATAGCAATTGGACCTCGTATTCACAATGATCGTCTCCATTTACGTTACACAGCACTTCCCTGACCGATACTTTACGATTCATAATTTTGCTAAGCGCACCTTCCAACATGGCTCCTTCGAGGTCACAGACTTTTTTCTCATCGAGAACAGGTAGACCTTTGCAGAAGCAGTCATCCACGGCAATATTTATTCTCCGCTCGTCTTGATGCACAATCCGCGGAATGCCGATCTTCAAGTCTTGGAACAATTTGAGCAGTTCCTCCACCGACTTCACCGGCAAATTCTCTCCGATTTTCCGGCCGACGGTAATCGTCGTTCCCTTGCCCCCCATCGGCAAGCCTTGATATAGCCCAATTAATCGGATCATCCGAAACAATTCCAACGGTACTTGATCACCCAGTTGGTTTCTCGCGATACTCTTCATATCCTCATAAGTAAATAATTCCATCGTTAGCCCTCCTCATCTGATAGTGGTTCTCATTATACTCGTTTGACAGCTGCGAAGTGTGACGCAGATCACAAGGCTATTGAAGGCAGCCCTCTTCCGTGCTTGCACATGGGCGAGCTGCCTTGGATTATTCTGATCGTAGAGTCAGCAAGGCCCTTGTTATGTCACGTTATACATGCTCTTCACGATTCCTGCGGATTAGAGAGAATGTCCAGCGGAAGCTCCCGGCTGCCAAGCTGCTCATAGTCATTCAATCGTTCACGGAGACGATTATTTTCCTCCTTTAATTTCTTCGCTTGTGATGAGAAATACGAATCATGCTCCCACCAGTCGATCCCGATTTCTCTTGCTTTATCGACAGAAGCAACGATAAGGCGAATTTTGATGCAGAGCAGTTCAACATCGGCGAGCGACACTTTAATGTCTCCTGCAATTACGACGCCTTTATCCAATATTTTCTCAAGCACCTCCAATAGGTTGGAGGACGAGGCTGAATGCTGAAGTGACATACGCATAATCTCCTCTATAGTAAATTCCCGATCGGACCGAGATTGTTATTCAAATCTTCCGTCTTCAAGCCAAATAAGTCTTTTAACTCTTCCATCTTTGCTTCCAGCTGCATCAGCGTCTCACCAAGCTTGTCGATTTGTTCTTCCGTTAAAGAGCCTGCTTCCAATCGTCGCAGCGCCTGCCGTTCCATGAGCTGCCTGATCAATTCGATTAGGGTCAGAACGAGCTGAGCCAAACCATGCTCGACATTGTCCGGTTCCAGCTGAATTCGGCTGCCGGAATGCGCTGCATGCGTTGTATATTCCACCTGACTCTACCTCACATTCGATGATCGATATGTCTTGCTATCGATTCAACAGCCGTTACGAGCAATCGCAGATCAATGTAAACCAAATCGATATCGGCTATCGAAAGGATCAGCTCGCCCTTGACGACGACACCTGTATCAAGCAGCCCGTCCAAGATATCCAGCAATGTAATTTCCTTGTTAGCGTACCAGTCCCTCATCTTACGCTGCCTCTGAACGCGGCGTTAGCAAAATGATAGATCGGCCACGGTCCGGTTGCTTCGAAGAATAAACCGGCAGCTTGAAACTCATCGTTATATTGCTTGACGAGCAGCATGAAGGCGTCTATCTTCTGACTATCCGTCAAATAGACGCTGTTCCAGATCATCTCTTCCACTCGTCCGGTCATTTTGCGGTCCCACACTTTTTTGACGGATGTCTGGTATGCTGCGGATGATAGGGATTCATGCACGGCCAAGCAGATGCGTCTTCTTTCATCCTCGACTAGTAATTCGAGACGAGCGGTCATTTGTTTTCTCATTAAAAACTGCTTCCCCGGCGAAAGCGAGCTTAATTGTTCTGTGAAATTCATGGCTTCATTACTGTTTTGCATTACATGCGCCTTAAATATCTCCATGCTACAGTACACTTTCAGGTTCCATTCTTCTTTCCCCTTAAGTGTCTTGAATAAGGACTTAATCTCATCCTCATAACGGCTTAACATCGCTTCGAGGTTATCGCTGTCTTCGAATATCGTACAGAATGGCAAAGGAATGACAGTGTACCGCTGCTGAAGCATTGCAATGACGTTGTGATGGCTGACGGCCTTTTCTTTCACCCAGACCGGGTCGTCTGCGTACCTTTCGATCTGTTGCTGAGCGAATACTAGCGGGTCGACAACATCGAAGACGGCGAGGACGTCTCCGCGGCGTTTCGTCTTGATTGTCACATTGCTATTGGGGTCCCGTTCATAGGCAGGGATAAGCCCGTATACATAAAGCAGCTCCTTGTTCATGTCAATCCTCCTCCGCTTCGGATGAGAACCATGCAGCCTGTTCGCGTGCCTTGGCGATTTCATAACGACGCAGCAGCTCGTATTCTTTTAGCTCATATTCCTCGATGGATAGCTCCTCCAATTCCAACTGCAGCTCCAATTGAAGAAGCTGCGTTTGAATGAGTCCAATGTCGAACAATTCACGGTCAACTTCCTCCGCGATCTTCTCGCCAAGCTTGATTACAGCCTGCATGGGGAACGTAAACAATTTATGGATCATTGGTTGTCCTCAATCTGCAGCTTGATATGAATAAAATTGTAAGGCGGCCATGGGCCGGTATATTTAAACTCGGTATAATCCTTCCATTCCTCATACAGAACGTTAACCCGTTCATCAAACTTAAGCTCATCTGCTTTATCGATTAAGAAAGCTGCGTTAAGCAGCAGACGTTCGCTCACTGGATCATTTAATTTGGCTGATGCGGCCAGCTGCGCCAGAGGCATATAGACTTGCTCAGTAAGCTGCTGTCTCTTCGCAGTAATGAACTGCTGGGCAAGCTCCCCTATTTTTATCCTGTCGTAGAACGCAGCTTCACTGGATTTCTCCGCGATCCTGTTGACTGCTTGCGAAATTCCACCCTCATTTCTTATCTCGAGCTCCAGCCATTCTCGCCTGCCGATAACTCTGAGACCAACTTCGATTTTGTTGGCAATGCGTGGGAAGATTGCGATGAATTGCGGATATAGCTTATTGAGCAGAATCTGAACATCGGCTTCAGTCTGGACAACATTACCGAAGCTCATGGGGATGACCGAAAATTGCTTCATCATGTCGTTAACGACTTTCTCATGAGCAAGGAGATATTCCTTCTTGGGCGGATAGATCTTGAGAGGAACCTTCGCCGCAACGATCGCGATATTACGATAATGGATCGTATAAAGCGATCTCTCCTCCGAATCAATCTTCACGGTACCAAGCTGCTGCTGCGGTACCTCTTCAGGAATGGCACCGAATAGATAGATACCCCATCGTCCGGTCATGTTGCCTTCTCTCCTTGTGAACCGTACATGATGGCCTCACTAACAATGCGCTGCGCCTCTTGTTTTTCGTTAGGGTTCAAATGACGGGAGACAGGATACGTTAAGATGTCCAGGCACAACCATTTGAAGGCTTCGTTATGCAATTGAATCGGAATGTGGTTCAGCTTAGCGATGTTCGCAATCATAATAGAAGCGCGCAGGCCGGGACCGTATTTGCCGTTATTCGATTGGTCTCTTACAGCGGATACCAGTCTGACGACAATTGCAGCATCTTCTTGGGAAACACCTGCTTTCCCTGATACAATCCGTGCTTCCTCTTCCACGGTGAGGTAATCGATAGGGATTGTAATCAAGCGGTCCAATAAGGCGTCCTGTGTCTGAAACACCCCTGCATACTCCATCGGATTGCTTGTGAACAGCATTGAAAACGCCGGATGCACAGGTATATTGGAGGCCTTCTCCGTTTTCCCGTATACGGGGAGTATCTTCTCTTCCAGTATGGAGAGAAAGAGATTGTTCATTTCCGGACGGGATCTTGTAAATTCATCATAGATTAGGGTATGGCCTTTCTTTACTGCCTGAAGCAGCAGTCCCTCTTGCCGTAGAACCCTAACCTCCTCTTCTTTCTTGTAGACGGTAGGAATGTAATTGTCGATTGTCTTCTTATGCGAATAGCCAACTGCAGCGCCAAGCAGATCATCATTCACCATCTCATGATTTCCATGGATCAGCGTGACCGGACGATTCAGCTTCCTTGCGATATATAGCGCATAGGAGGTTTTTCCGACGCCGGAAGGACCTGTGAAATGCACAGGGAAACCCGCCCTCAAGTATTGGAGAGCCCGTGCGGCTAACGCCTCAAAATAAGGTGATACGACTAAATCGTCAGCTATACGGAATTGGTTCTCATCCACGGATATCGACCTCCCCTCTAGTTCTTCGGAATCGTTCCTCGAGAACGCAATTCAATTCGGCTAAAGGAGCAGATTTCCAAATCCTCATTTAACATAACGGTATAAACACCGAGCATCTCATCCTTCGCATGTGCCTTCATATACTCTTTTTCCTCAACAACCTCCACCTGCACTTCCCATTTATTGCTGTCGCTCCATTTGACAGCTGTAAACTTATGAACAGGCTGGAGATTGTCAATAAAGAAGCTCTTGACCGCTTGCATGACCTTGCTGACCATCTTAAGCCTTCCTCCTTCGATAGAATCAAGGCATTCCGAGAATGCCCCGATTCCGTTGACTGCCATTTCTTAGACCACTAGTGCTTCTTCTTCATGCTTCAACAGACCGACTGCCTCTGCATATTTCAACCAAGTGTCTACGCTCGCAATGACGATCCGCGCCTCGATCGCAAGCAGCTCAATACCGACCAATGAGACACGAACAAATGCATCAATGACAACACCCTTGTCCAAAATCCGGTCGATAACGTCCGCCAAGCTCGAGGAATCCGTACTTTTATGAATAGCCATTTCTATCCCTCCCTTCTTTAATAGAATTCAATATTCTATGAATTGAACAAGTGTCTTGCATTGGACAAGTATCATAAAGGTGACCTATTTTCACTGAAAATCTATGAAATAGGCGCATCGGCTTATCTGTGAGCCTATCATGCGCGGTTTAACTGCTGAGTTAGTCACTACCCGTTTCTGCAAAAACAAAAAGACAGCCCGTCATTTCACGGACTGCCTTCTTGTTTGTTCACCCAACCGCCCTATCTCATTCCTTGCCTAGTACGCTAGTACACCCTCTTTCTGGGGATAATCGTTCCTTGTTCTGACAATTTGTTTATATACGCGTACGACTTCCTCTGCGATCGCTTGATGGCCATCTACGTTCGGGTGAATCGGATTGCCAATCGGACGCAGATCGAGAAACCGCCCTTTTCTATATCCATCGATCCAGTACGGCTCGTTGCCCTTGAACAGATGCTCCAGATCCAACAAATGAACATCATACCACTCGATCAATCGACGAATGTGCTGATTGATAATTTGTGTGGTCTTCTCCATGACCCACCAATTCGGAAAAGGATTATACAACGTTCCTATAAGTATAGTTGTCTTCGGGTGAGATACGAGATCGATCATGCTCCTCATGTTGTTGGACAATCGCTCTGCCGCCCGGGCCAACCCAGATGTATTACCTGTTAGCAGCGGTAATGTGTACTTGATTACGTCGTTCCCGCCAATGACAAGCGTTACCAATCGATTCTCTTCACTCAAATAGTCTCGACTTCTAGAAAGTGACTTAAGCAGCTTATCGGAAGTCCATCCTGGCTTCGCATGCATCTGCATCTCTACCTCATCGAATTCCTCTAGCAGGGCTTGAATATGAGACGGAAAAGGTGAAAGCTTTGTCTTCAGATCATGTCCAAACGTAATAGAATCGCCTAACGCCAAATATTCCATAGATTCCCCAACCCCTCACTCTTCTGTCATACGTGCACCAGAAACACAATGACAAACTTTGGATGCTATTTTAGTATTGTAATTATATGCCATGTTGCTATTTTTGTCTAATTGTGGAACCGCTTTCGTCACAATAACTTACAAAACTTCATTCCTCCATCTAATTAATAATTCCGACAACTGCACAATTGTCGTTATATAAATAACTTTGTATTATGACAAAAAAGCCGCGCTATGCGCGACTCGTATTGAAGGACTCCTTAAAACGTGTTATATACTGCTTCACATTCTTCTGCGGTAGGCTCATAGAAGCAGTGTTTCTTCCATCGTCCAACGAATGGCTGGTTATACCAAGTTGGCGGACATGGTCCGGGATTGTCGAAGCTTCCTGGACGGAAATACCATAGAGAGAATTTGGCTGGCCAATTCCGTTCCCCATTCACTGCCCGCTGCGCAAGACGGCGTTCCCGGTCCCTAGCGCTTTGATAGAACATACCATGCTGCAGTGCTTCGAATGCATGCGGCTGGTTGATCATCTGGGGAATTGTCCGAAGTCCTTTGAAGTCGGAGCAATTCGCTCGGATCCGGTTAATGCCAACATTACCGACAAGGAGCATGCCCATCTCGCCTTCGGCCTCGGCTTCAGCTCTAAGTAACCTTGCCAACATATCGATATCCTGCTGCCGAGCTTTTACGACTGCCATTGGCTCACCTCTTTAGATTTCTAGACTCATCATATTGTAGGCGAGGCGGATGTGTGACTCTGGCCTAATGGAGAGCAGCAATAAATTGCGGCTTCAGTGTTAAAGCATTCGCTTCAACCGTTCTTCGACTAGGTTTAACAACAGCTTCTTCTCTTTCTTACGGTTAGAATTCAATCAATTTCTTGTCAATCTCTGCAATATGTCCAATATCGGCTAGTCCGTCCCACAGTATAATGGCACTTGCCTCATCGTTATCCATAAAAGGATTAAGTTGATCTAATCGGCCTGAGAACAATGCGCCATACTCTGTCCGTTCAGGACCATGGAAGCTTGGTTGCAGCCTGAATTTCATCAATCCTTTGAAGTGGACTTCTTCTATAGTTTGATTGGTTTCTTCTAGTAATTCTCTAATTACGCATTGCCTAGCAGATTCACCTTCTTCAATAAGACCTCCGGGCAATATGCTTATTAGAATCACGCCAAACCTTAGGCCCTGCGTTTATATGATAAATCTCTCGATCGCTGCAGCAACACCATCGTTATTATTCGATTCAGTAACGTGGACAGCACAATTTTTAAGCTCAATAATCGCATTATCCATTGCTACCGGAAACCCGGACATCCGGAACAGACCCAAATCGTTATAATCATCACCGAATACCATTACATGCTCTGCCCTCACGCCGATCTCATTCAACACCCACTGAACAGCTTGTTCCTTGGAGGCTGAGCGATGCATGATTTGGACCAAGACCCCTCCGTCGGTTGCGATTACATTCACATGGCCGCCGAATTGTTCCTCGATATCCTGCCATGTATTGCAGCCTAGTACTAATATTTTGGTCGGAGAAAGTAAGCGAATATCGTCTTGCTCAACAACCTGAGGTTTCGGGTCCTCTGGGCGAATACCTAATTGCGCGCATCGGGAGTCGGGAACGGGACTGGATGTGTACCATAAATCGTTAACCTCGTAGGAGATGATGGACTGAGGTGCTTGCCGTTCGATGAATTGCGTAATCTGCTGGCTGATCTCTATTGGGATCGAGATGTGGCGCTCACTTTGCTTCGATCGGCATGTAACTAATGCGCCGTTGTAATATACGATGTAGTCTGCACAAGCAAACTCCTTTAGGAAATGATTAACGGCCCTCGGCGGCCGTGCCGTAGCGATAATAATAGGAATGCCTGAATCATAGCATCGTTGGACAGCAGCGTAGTTCCTTGGAGAAATCGTTTTATCGCTACGGAGCAATGTTCCGTCCAAGTCCAACACAATAGCTTGAATATTCGTCATCTACTATTCTCCTGTACAGGTAAATTGGTAAAATGATACACCCTCTTTCTGACAGCGTCAACAGAAAATAGATTCGTTGCAAAAAAAAGCCGATATCCATGGATACCGACTGTCGATCTTGTTCCTCTCTATGCGTACCTTTTTGCTTTATGGCTGCAGCAGCCAACGATAAGCCTCTGGGAACAGTAAGCTCCACGTCGACTCCTGGTGTGTTCCGCCCTTCACATAATCGAATCGAATGCGATTCTCCGGAATCCCTGCAGCAATCAACGACCGATGGGCTAGTAGAACATGATCGTGCACCATTGTATTATGTTCGGGATTGTCGGTCTCCAGTTCCCCGATGCTTAAATAGAAGCGCAGTGCAGGTGAAAGAGCGGACTGCTGAATCAAGTCGATAATGGCGCCATTATCATGCCACATGACGAAGGAAAGTCCACCTATGCGTCCGAATTGGTCTGGATAGCGCAATGCGATATACAGCGAGATATAGGCGCCGAACGAGCTGCCGACAAGCAGCGTATGTTCGGGCTCGCGAAGTGTTCGGTACTGGCTGTCGATATAAGGTTTGAGCGTCTCAGCCACGAACTCGGCATATGCCTTTCCTTTACCGCCGAACCCGTATTCAGCGTTTATCGTAAAGTTATATTCATTATTGCGTTCATTGTCCCCATGATCGATAGCGACAACGATGGCTTCAAGCGCACGATCCTCGATTGCCATCTGCTCCAGCGCCTCGTCAACGCCCCACTCGTTTCCCCACGACGTCGCTTGATTGAAAACATTTTGGCCATCATGCATATACAGAACCGGGTAACTCCGATCTCCTTGATGATAGCTTCTAGGCAAATAAATCCAGACTCTCCGTTCGATCTGCAGCTGCGGAATCGGGAAAGCTTCTATAATTCGAACATCACCGGTAATGGTGTGATTCGCCTCGTCTGTTAATATTTCTCTCCAAGGCACGGCAGCGTAAATCGTCATGAATGGCACTCCTAGTAATTGTTTTACTAGAATCGTAACCCGCGGATCGCTGGGATGCAATGGATGTAGAATAAAAAATCCGCTTCTGTGCGGCTTATAAGCAAAGATGTTGTTGACGCTTACAGATGGATAATCTATATAGCGACTGTAAATACTTAACAAGAGGTGATGACATCGTGGATGCGTACAGGGCGAAGGAGCTCGCTGACTCTCCAGATATTGTAATCGTGTCGTACTTAGGCGTTCCTGTATTTATCGAACAAGTGAATATGGGTGCTGGCACAGCGAGAATCCATCCGTTGGGCAATCCTGACGAGGAGCAAACCGTGCCTGTAGACGTGTTAATGGAAGAATCTCACGACGAGTTTGACACTCCGTTAATTTGAGGCTCCGATAAAAAAAGCCGGGTTCAAGTTATCTTGACCCCGGCTTTCGGTATTTGCGTTTCCGCAACAAAATATGCTGCTTATATGTCCAGAAGTTTCATCAGTCATCCTTATCCTTCCCTGGTCCTTTGCGCTCCTTTTTGTCCTCCTGATTGGTCTTCTTGTTCTTCTTCTCTTCCTTATCTTCTTTGTCGTGCTTCTTTTTATCTTCCTTCTTTTTATCTTCCTTCTTAGGAGTAACGTTTTTCTTTTGCTTTTCTTCCTTGTTCTTAGCTTTTGCCGCAATGACTGGCGCTTTAGGGAAAGCTAATACCGGTTCATCTTCTAGCGCTTCGCTCATCAGCTTCTGGAATACGGCGGCAGCCGCCTTGGAGGTCGTCGTCAAGTAATGAGCAGCATCCGAATGATCATAGCCAAGCCATACCGCTCCGACGAGCTGCGGCGTGTATCCGACAAACCAGTTGTCCTTCATCCCTTCACCGTTCGTCCCAGGCATCTCTGTCGTTCCTGTCTTGCCAGCTAACTGGCGGCCTGTTAGTGCTGCAGCTGTTCCCGTTCCATTGCTCACGACTCCTTCCAGCACAGCAGTCATCGTTCTGGCCACGGTCGGAGTGGTTACGGTTATTCTTTCTTCCGGATCGGCCTCACCCACAATTTCTCCGTCGGCTGTTTCTATGCGGATAATCGTATGGGCAGGGATTCGCGATCCATCATTAGCAAAGACAATGAATGCTTCAGCCATATCCAGCGGAGATACTCCCTCCTGCAGACCGCCAAGCGCAAGACCGAGGCTCCGATCTTCATCCGTCAGCTCTAATCCGAATCGTTTGGCCGATTCCATCCCTGCATCAATCCCTAGTTCATTCAGCAGCTTTACAGCAGGCACGTTATAGGAATGGATGATGGACTCATAGATCGATACCTCACCATGATAGCTGCCCCCTGCGTTACGCGGCTGATAGCCATTAAAGTTAACAGGCTCATCAATCAACGTATCCTCTGGCGAGTAGCCTTGCTCGAATGCCGGCGTGTACACCGATATTGGCTTCATCGTGGAGCCAGGCTGCCGCTTCAATTGAACTGCACGGTTAAATGAACGGAAATTCTGTTTACCGCGGCCGCCAACCAGTGCTTTAATTCCACCATCACGAGGGTCAACTAAGACGGCACCGCTCTGAATAAGCTGGTCGGAGCTGCTGGCCGGGAAATTACTATCCTGTTCATAGACATGTTCGACTGCTTCTTGCATATGGGTATCGAGTGTCGTAATGAAGCGAAGCCCTCCATAAAGAACTTCATTCTGCGTTAGGCCGTATTTCTCGCCAGCTTCGCGAATCATCTGGTCGATGTAATAGGGATACTTGATCCCATTGCTGTTGACCGGTTTAGAGCTGAGGAGATGAAGCGGCTCGGCTATCGAAGCAGCATAGGTCGCTTGATCGATCTTTCCTTGATCCTTCATTAGCTGCAAGACAACATTTCTGCGTGCAGTGGCTTCTTCCGGGTGTCTGTATGGAGACAGCGCAGATGGCGCTTTAATAATTCCTGCAAGAAGCGCTGATTGCGATAAGGTCAACTTGTTGACGGGAACGCCGAAATAGATATCGGCAGCCTTCTTGATCCCCCAAGCACCCTCGCCAAAATAAATTTGATTCAGGTAATAGGTAATAATCTGCTGCTTGCTATAATTCCTCTCGATCTTCTGTGCAAGCAGGAGCTCCTTCCATTTTCTCGACCATGTGCGTTCTTGCGTTAGGAACACGTTTTTGGCTAGCTGCTGCGTGATCGTACTGGCCCCTTGTACCGTTCTGCCGCTGGATAGATTGGTCAGCAGAGCCCGGCTGATTCCTTGAAGGTCTGTGCCGCTATGCTCGAAGAATCGCTTATCCTCCACAGCTACAACCGCTTCAATTAACGGTTTCGGCAAGCTGTCATAGGTGACAGGCTCAGACTTGCTCGGTGAGAGACGAAGCACTTCTGTGTTGTTCTGATCATAGACGATGGTCGATGCGGGCAATGGCTCCTCCAACCGAGATACATCCTGCCGGGCGACCAATAGATTGAAGATGACGATACATGCTATAGCAAGCAAGATTGCGCTTAGAATGAAGACAAAGGCCGTCTTTATCCATACGGCCTTCGGTTTCTTGTTGTTCTTGTTGACGGATTTCATGTAATTCCTCCAAGCTGAAGCCTCATACTTTAGTCTTGGATACTATTTCGCATGAAGGTTCGTATTTCAGTACGTCTATGGATAATTCGTCAGGATCGCTTCTATAAATAAAAAAGCATAGCGGTCAGCCGCCATGCTCGTTCTCTCACCCAACTTATTCGTCTACACTGCCATCTGACACCCGGCATGCCATTTGCTCTACGTCCATAGCCATAGTTGATGAAGGCTCTTGTAAGCTGCGCACCGGTACTTCGGTTTCTTGTTCGGGATCGCTAAGAGGATAAATCCGAGCAGTTTCCTTCGCATCATCTACATGTTGAATATAGATAGGAACCCCTTCATACCTTACGTCCACCATATTCGGAGAAACAGAAATTGCTTTGGCCCGATTAATATCCATTGTATTTGTATAATCCTCCCTTTGCGTTCATCTCATTAAAGTATGAGCGGAGGAGGATTGGAATATGCAATAGAGGAACGGTGTGAAGCTTGGCCTCGCCAGTTGAGTGTCATGACATTCGCGCAGCTGTGTCGATTATTAGACGCGTTCTTCTAATAACAGCGACGTTTCTGCCACTTCTACGCCGTTCACGAGCAGAACCATTCGATGTTCGCCTGGGTAATGCTTGCGTGTCGTCAAGTCGGCAAACCGATGCGTGCGTTGTCCGGAAACATGGCTGCCGCCTGGCACGGTCTTATCTGATAATAGAAACAGCTTGCGCGACGTTGATCCCTTCGCCTTCACGAAGTAGATCCCGTATTCGACCCGAATACGGGCGGGCTCACCTTCGCGTATCCGCAGCTCATACAACAGCTCGCAGCTGTCGCCAAGCTTGAGCGCGGCTGGCTTCGCCTCGATCGATGCAGAAACAGCGACCGGTTCTCCTTGGTCCTCTTCGGCATAACCAAACAGAGCAAGAGCAGCGGGATCGGCTTTCCGGATCAACGTTCTGCAAGCATGGCGAACGATCCAATCGGTATCCCTATGGGTGCCGATCCAGCTCGAGGCTATCTGGAGCACAAGCTGCGGATGATCCTTGGCAATGTCGTTTAAGTTGTTGGCGACACTCTTACGAACGTAAAGCGACGGATCGGCCTTCAGCGTCTCCAATACTTGAAGCACAGGAGCTGGATCCTTCTTGAACACTGGAAGCGATTGCCCCCAAGGCAACCTCGGTCTGCACCCTTCGCTAGCCAGTCTCCTCACATGCTCGTCCGAATGAAGCGCCCATTCGCGCATCTGCAGCATCGCTCGTTCCGGATCTTTCATAATAAAGGCTCGTATTGCATATTCAGCTGTAGAACGCGATGTAAATCGTTCAATCGCTCGCATGGACAGCGCCCAATCTTGGTCTGCTGTACCATAAACCTCTACGAAGTCAGGGAAGAACAAATAAGGAAATCCGACGCATTGCTCGTCGATCTGGAACAGAATGTCTAACGCGTGAGCATAACGATCCGGCAAATGCTCCCCCAATGCGGTCGCAATGCGGCGAATGCGCCCTTTCAACTCTAACGCATCCCACCCTTCATCAAGCACACGCGATACAAAGCTTTCGGTTTGAAAAGGGTTGTACGCTGCTTGGACTTTCATGCCGAATTCGCGAAGAAATGCTTCGTTATACATATTTTTTAAAGGCTCTGCCATCGTTATTCTAGACCTCCTCCATGCAAACTGATGTTCTCATACATGAGTTTACCATATCTTAGGCGTATTGGCTCAGATGGTAAGATGTACAACACCAATATTTTTTCCATATACGAAAGGAAACCACTATGATCAGTTTACGTATTACGTAACTATCACGCGTACATATTTGGTTGCGAGCGCTGAGCTTCTTCGATTTTTAATGGGATGAAGTGTATAATTACAATAGTGAACCCTGTTTATGGAAAGGACGTGCTTCTCTGTGCCCACTTCTCGACAGCTAAGCGAAAGATTGAAGTTCATGTTAATGAATCAAAAGTTGTTCAGCTTTCTTCTTATATTGTTAATGCTTGGGGTGAATATTTACATCATCAGTAAGATCACCTTCATCTTTCATCCTCTGAAAATCTTGCTCGAGACGGTATTCCTGCCGATTCTGCTAACGGGTGTCGCGTATTATCTGCTAAATCCGATTGTGGAGCTGTTAGAGAAGCGTCGTGTCAAAAGAGTTTATTCCATTCTTGCGCTGTATCTTATTGTTGCAGGTATCATTACGCTCATTGTCACCGCTGTGATTCCGCTTCTAAGAGAACAAATCATGGGTTTAATTGATCATTTCCCAGACTATATCCAAGAAGCGCAGCTTCGATTCGAAGAGTTGATTGGCAGCGAATATTTCAATCAGTTCCAGCAGGCAACGGGATTTGACCCCGCAACCTTGACGGAGAGCTTCTCCACTCACGCCACCAAATATCTGAACAATGCTTGGAGCAGTATTGGAGGCTTTGTCGGCGCGTTAACCGAAACCGTGCTGTCGATTATCGTTGTGCCGTTTATTTTGTTCTACTTGCTGAAAGATCGGCGCAAACTGGCTCCTTACGTTCTAGGCTTTCTGCCGACCAAATTACGCAACAGATCGTTTACTGTCATGCTGGAGATGAATCACCAGATCAGCTCATATATTCGCGGACAAATTCTAGACAGCTTCTGCGTCGGGATTCTCTTGTATATCGGTTATTTGATTATCGGCTTAGATTACTCGCTCGTTCTTGCAGTAACCGCAGCATGCACTAGTGTAGTTCCTTATCTGGGGCCTGCGATCGCCATCGCCCCAGCGTTAATTGTAGCGATGGTTACATCGCCAATCATGTTGTTGAAAATGGTTGTAGTCTGGACGGTTGTCCAGCTCTTCGAGGGCAAACTCATTACACCTCAGATTATGGGCAAGGCGATGCGTATCCATCCGATCACCATAATTTTCGTCATCCTTACGGCCGGCAAGCTGTTTGGGATTCCCGGCATTATTCTCGCGGTTCCGGGCTACGCGATTCTGAAGGTCATTGTCACGCATCTATTCCGATGGTTTAAATCCTATTCCGGACTATACGAATTGAATAAGGAAGAAGTACAGCTGGATCCTAAAACTTGAGGCCGCAATAGCGGGTAAAACACAAAAGTCGCGAATAATCGCGACTTTTTGCTTTGGTGCAGGACCGTTAGATCGCTGCTGCCAATTAAGACGGCTTGAACTAGTGGGTTATAGCCAGACCGAGTGCTTTATGATCCCAAAGTATATCTTCAACGACAGATGCCTGTATTTCTGAACGGGACGGGGCAAAACAAAAAGCACTCTCCGAATGCGAAAGTGCTCGTCAGGAATATAGCTCAATCATGGTCAGTCCTTCAATAGCGTCGCCCCCGTGTTAGTTACACAACAGTAACTTTAGACAAGTCGGCAACCCACATCCCTTTCAGTGCGGAATATGTCAACTTATCCATAGTTGCGCCATCAAAGCAGACCGTTTTGAAGTCTCGATAAGATTTGTTGGTGAGGGAAAATGGAAGTCGGAATGACACGTTCTTGAGCGTCGCTCCTCTGAAAGAAACGTTGTTCAACGCTGACTTGTCAAACATAACACCATTAAAGCTCATACCATCAAATGACATTCCTCGAAGATCACAATAATTGAAGTTGACGCCATTAAAGAAACAATGTTCAAAGTGGGTCTTCCTCAGATCGGTCTTGGTTATCGTTACATCGGTCAGTATGACGTCTTTGAATTGTGCATCATCCAGACCGGACGTGTTGAAGTGGGTGCGCACTAGAATCGTTCGGTTGAAGCTCGCATTCGTAAGCGTACTAATGGATAGGCTGCAGTCGGTCAGATTGGCGCCGTCAAAGACAGCGTCCGCCGCATCGCTAGTTGCAAACGTACTGCCAGTCAAGTCCGCGTTCGTAAAGTTAGCTCCACGCAGTGCGCTCACTTTGAATTTGCCGTTGTGTAGCGTGACGTTCGCGAAGTCATTCTCTTGCAGATCCTTTGCTTTGAGATTGATCTTCACTTGTCTTTGCAGCGAACGGGAAAGGTTGGCAACCTCTAGAATCGTTTGTTCGATGTCTCCAATACTCTCAATTGTCGTCTTGAACGCCGTTTCATCGTCCTTCCCTTCAGCAACGAGTTCGTGGTAACGCTCTTGCAAATCAGTGTGCAAGTCTGCCTTTAATTCAGTGACGCTCTTCACTCCTTCATATGGCAAAAAAAGAGTGTCCAGATAAGCTGTCAACCTCGTATTCATAGCTTCCAACTCCTTATAACAAGTTTTCGAGTACGCGTTTGGCATATTCCCAATTGCGTTTGTTACGGGCGTATGTGTCCTTGCCCTTCTCGGTAATCCTGAAGTACTTGCGCCGTCCGCCCTGTGTTTCATCGCCCCAATACCAGACAATATCGCCGTCTGCTTCAAGTCGACGGAAGCTGGAGTACATGGTTGCTTCCTTCAGCTCATATTCGCCGTTCGAACGGTCAGCAATCAGCTTGACGATCTCATATCCATAACGATCAGCTTCAGACAAGAGTCTTAAAATCATCGTATCTGTATGTCCGCGCAGCAGGTCGGATGTGATTTTGTTCTCGCTCATGCCATCACCTCCACAACTGCATCATAAATCATATTACTATGACAGTCAAGGTACTTCTGCTGTTATAATACTCAAATGACAATAAAACGTGCAAGCCCATTCGAAAAATCCGCGCAGAGCGCAGATAAGAGTGTCCAGAGTCACTTTCCCTTTCGATTCAACTCGTGTGACATTATGTCACGTAAGTTCCCTAATTCTACATAACAAAGCAGCGATATAGGGAATCTGATCTATTCACTAAGTCGAAACTTCTAGAGCATTGTTTTAGATTAACTGTAACGAAAGTGTCGTTTGTTAGGATTGTTATTGAATATATGGGTGGATATTCTTAATTTTTTCCATATGTTAAGGTACAAGTGAAAGCGCAATCATCTTTTGTCGCTTTTCGCAATTATTATATTTCATATGGAAAGGAATTGTGGTAATGAAAACTTGGTTCAAAAAAGCAAGTGCGATTATGCTGGCATTTGCCCTGCTGGCTGGCTGGACGACCGTACCCGCTAAAGTCCATGCGGCTGCCCCGCTGTTCACGATTGAAGGCGAGAATGCTCAGCTCAGCTCCGACCTTCAAGTGGCGACTTCGATTTATGGTACGCCTAAGCCCGGTTACACAGGAACCGGATTCGTCTGGATGCAGAACGCTGGCACTATCACCTTCACGGTGACAGCTCCATCGACCGGCATGTACGCGATCTCCACTCGTTTCATGCAGGAGCTTAGTCCAGATGGCCGGCTTCAGTATTTATCGATTAATGGTGCTAACAAAGGCTCGTTTATGCTGCCTTACACGACCACATGGTCGGATTTTGATTTTGGCTTCTACAAGCTGAATCAAGGTACGAATACGATCGAATTGAAGGCTGGCTGGGGATTTGCCTATTTCGACAGCTTTACGGTGGATCATGCTGTGCTTGATCCGTTAATCGTACAGCCTACCCTTATTGATTCCCAGGCAACACCAGAAACGCAGCTTTTAATGAATTATTTGACGGAGGTGTACGGCGAGCATATTATCTCTGGCCAACAAGAAATTTACGGAGGAGGCAATGATGGAGATTCCGAGCTCGAATTTGAATGGATTTATAATTTGACTGGCAAATATCCGGCTATTCGAGGCTTCGATTTCATGAACTATAATCCGCTGTATGGCTGGGAGGATGGCACGACCAATCGTGTGATCGATTGGGTAAATAACCGCGGCGGTATTGCAACCGCTAGCTGGCATATCAATGTGCCTAAAAACTTCACAACGTACACGCTTGGTCAGTTTGTAGACTGGAAGGACGCAACGTACAAACCAACGGACACCAACTTCAATACGGCGAATGCTGTTGTTCCAGGCACGAAAGAGTATCAATATCTGATGCTGGCGATCGAGGACTTGGCGGAGCAGCTGTTGATTTTGCAAAATAACGGTGTTCCTGTTCTGTTCCGTCCATTCCATGAGGCAGAAGGCAATGGCGGCGTAAACGGCGAAGGCGCATGGTTCTGGTGGGCGAAATCAGGCGCAGCCGTGTACAAGCAGCTGTGGGATCTGCTCTATACCGAGCTTACACAAACGTACGGCTTGCACAACCTAATCTGGGAGTATAACAGTTACACCTACAGCTCATCCCCTGCTTGGTATCCAGGCAACGATAAAGTAGATATTGTCGGCTTTGATAAATATAACACGGTCTATAACCGCTATGACGGCTTGTCCGGCGTACCGAATGAAGACGCCATAACGTCGACTTTCTATCAGCTGGTTGGTCTGTCCTCCGGTACGAAGATGGTAGCCATGACGGAGAATGACACTATTCCTAGCGTGCAAAATTTGACGGAAGAGAAAGCTGGATGGCTCTACTTCCTGCCTTGGTATGGCGAGCACCTGATGAGTACTGCCTTCAACTATCCTGCCACTCTGACAACGCTATACCAAAGCAATTATGTCATTACGCTGGATGAGCTGCCTGACTTGAAGGGCAGCAATCCAATCAATAATTCGACCATCACACCGACGAGCGCCTCGTTCGATAAGAAAACCGCTAATCAAGCGGATATCGCGGTGACGATGACACTGAACGGAAATACGCTTAATGGCATTAAGAATGGCTCCGCGTCCCTCGTATCCGGCACGGACTACACCGTATCGGGAACAACGGTTACGATTAAGAAAAGCTATCTTGCCGCGCAAGCGGTCGGCACGACGAACCTGACGTTCGACTTCAGCGCAGGCACAGATCCTGTACTCGCGGTATCGGTTGTCGACACGACAGTCGCATTGCCGGGTGCGCTTACGCTGTCGGGCACGGCAGGCAGCGCACAAGCTGTGCTGACATGGACGGCTTCCACAGGCGCAGCCTCTTATACAGTTGAACGTGCTGTTGGAAGCGGCACATATGCAGCTATCGCTTCGAATTTATCTGGATTGACCTATACAGATACGACTGCCGTTAATGGCACGCAGTACAACTATCGCGTTGCAGCCACGAACGCGGCAGGCTCGACGAATTCGAATGTTGTCTCGCTAACACCTACAGGCACGACGCCGACAGGCAGCCTCAAGATCCAAATGTTCAGCGGCAATACGACTGCTTCGAGCAACACCATTGCTCCACGCATCAAGATCGTGAACACAGGCACGACTGCGCTGGATCTTTCGACAATCAAGCTTCGTTACTACTACACCGCTGATGCAACGAACAAAACGCAAGCGTTCTGGTGTGACTGGTCACATGTCGGCAGCGCGAACGTAACGGGCAGCTTCGTGACGATGGCATCGCCGAAGACCGGAGCAGACACGTATTTCGAGGCCGGCTTCACAAGCGGAGCTGGTTCATTGGCACCGGGCGCATCTGCAGAGGTTCAAATCCGCATCTCGCGTACCGACTGGACCAACTACACGCAAACGGACGACTATTCATTCAGCCCAACAGGCTCCAGCTATGTGGATTGGACGAAGATGACGGGCTACGTCAACGGTTCCCTGCAATGGGGTATTGAACCGTAAGAAGGATTGTCGTTGGCTAGTTTTAACTGAACACAGCTGTAACAATAAGGAGTTCTCCTACTATAGGGGAACTCCTTACTTGCTTGTCCAACTCTAGAAATTGAGCGTGGTATCGCTTGTTCTACGGAATAATAAGCTATAATTTACGGGGAGCCTCTTTCATTTCGACAGCCCGAATATAGTGTCCGTCTGGATCTTGGAAGGTGAAATAACCATAATCTTCTGCAAATACGGGTTCATTATCGATTGAGGCTCCAGCTTGTTGGATCCGTTCATGCAAGCCTATCAGATTGTTCGTTAATAGCTCTATTACCGTTACGTGCCCCGTGCTGCTAGTGACGAAGAATGGTCGGGGAAAAATAAATTTCAATGGGGTAACATTCTCCGGCTTTGTCTCCATTAGAAAAATGCCCGGATCGTTCCCATTCTTCAAAGCAATGTGTGCTTCGCCAAACGAATAATCCGCTGAAATCAATTGATAGCCCAGCACTTCACAATAGAAATCAACCGACCTCATCAAATCTGTGACTGGAAATCTTAAGCAGCAGTAACCGATGACATCCGCGCTATTCGCCTTTGACATGAGGTTCACCCTTCCTCAATGGTTTCATATGAATTCATTATATACGATCACGTGTTCGTATGTAAACATTTACCTTTTCCCTGACTCATGCACAAAGAACGGGCGGTCGATTCAATGATCGATTGCCCGTTTCTACTAGAAGAACTGCCTTGATTACAGGAGTGTCTCGGCTCCGTCGATATAGATCTCCGTGCCCGTAATGTGACTGGACTGCTCGGATGCGAGGAACAGCACCAAATCCGCTACCTGTTCAGGCCGCCCTGGTCCATGCTCAAGCGGCTGCGCTCCTTCCGGATATTCGACCGGAATGCGGATTTTGTCCAACTGCTTCGTACTGTTGGTGTTCTCTCCGATATTGGTCTGAATGCCTCCAGGACATATTGCATTCACGCGGATCCGGTATCTTGCGAGCTCCAGCGCAGCCATCTTGGCGAAAGCCACTTGACCAGCCTTAGAAGCGCTATAGGCAGACATGCCGAATCCCGAAAATTTTCGGTTGCCGTTAATCGAGCTTGTGATGACGATGCTGCCTCCATTCGCTTTCATATGAGGCACGGCGTTCTTGACGGTAAGAAACGTCCCTTTAAGGTTAATCCCTAGTGTCTGATCCCATGTCTCTGGCGTTAAGTCCTCTATAGGGGCAAGAGTGCCGTTGATTCCGGCATTGGCGAATATCACATCAAGCCGGCCGAAGCGCTCTGCAGCTCCTCGAATGGCTTGCTCCATTCTGCCTGGATCAGACACGTCGACGTCGAAGAATTCTGCTTCTTGTCCCATGGCACGAATCTCCTTCTCGACATCCTCGGTTCGCTCGTCGATCAGATCAAGCAGGCAGACATTCGCGCCAGCGCTGGCCAGCTTCAATGCGGCAGCTTTACCGATTCCTGATCCAGCTCCTGTTACCAGAGCTGTCTTGCCTTGCAGTAATAGCCCTCCTGTTGACGTTGTTCCCTGACCTTCGCCATCCACATCGTTGTTCATCATACATCTCTCCTTACGAATTCGTCTGAATGTGGTACGTGTAACCCAACATCTTCTGTATGCCCGTCTTTGAAGGAGAATACTCGGCTGAATTCATGTATGAAAAAAAGCTCCCCGGCATTTCATCGCCGAAGAGCTTGTCATATCATTATCCGAAAATATAGCGGTCCAGGAACTCGTTCCGGAACTTCCCTGCTGGATCGTACTGAAGGAGCAGCTGACGGAAATCTTCTAACCGCTCATACTGTGATTGTACGCTGGCTGGCTCCATCGTGAACAGCTTCGCCCAATGCGGGCGTGCTCCGAATGGCGAAAGCACTCGTTCGATAACTGGAAGCAGCTCGCGGACGGACTCCCACTCTGGTTTCCACGTAAAATGCAGTCCTACGCTATCCTGTTGATAGCAGGGGCTCATCCAGAAGCTGTCCGCCGCAATGGTGCGAACCTCGGAGACATAGAGCAGCGGCGAGATCCGATCCCGCAGTCCTTCGAGCGCGCGCAGCGCCTCAAGGGCGTAACGCCTTGGCACGAAATATTCACTCTGCAGCTCGCTGCCTGCACTCGGCGTAAAGTCCATACGGAAATGCGGCAGCCGCTCATACCAAGGCCCTGGGATACCTAACTGCTCACTGCAGTTTATCTCAGACTGACCAGGCACGGGATGGCGCTTAGTCGCAGCCGCGACAGCCCCGAAGAAGTCGGATGTCGTTGGCATGCCTACCTCATCGCCTGTCAGCTTGCTCTTTACCCACACTTGATTAAACACCGAGTCAGCCCAGTTCGTAAACAAACTTACACTGTATGCAGAAGAATAAATCTTGTTAAAGCCGCTCTCTTCTAGTGCAGCTAGCGGCAGCTGGTCATATACCGTCTGGCTCACCTGGAACGAAGGCACCACGTCCAGCGTAAGCTTCGTGACGACGCCGAGACCCCCGAGTCCAACGACTGCTCCTTCGAACTCACGATCTATCCCTCTTGTGAGTACCACACTCTCTCCGTCTGCCTTCACTAGTTCAATGACGCGGACTGCATCCGCTAAGCCCGCGTTCTGATCACCTGAACCGTGTGTGCCGGTTGCAACAGCACCAGCCACGCTGATGTGCGGCAGTGAGGCCAGGTTGTGCAAGGCATAGCCTTGTTCATCTAGATAACGGCACAGCTCACCGTACCGAATCCCGCCTTCAACGGTCACCGTCTGCTGCTCCTTATCCAATGCGATGACTCGATCCAGCTTACGCAGCGAGATCTGGATACCGTCAGTATCTGCAATCCCATTAAAGGAATGGCGTGAGCCGAGTGTCCGCACACGGCTGCTCTTCGCAACCAGGTCGCGAACTTCTTCTAAAGTTCCAGGTTCAATAATGTCTGATGAACCGTATTGGTAGTTGCCTGCCCAGTTGAGTTTGTTGTCCATATAAACTGCCCCTTCGACTGTTATCATGTTGAATGCCTTTCGGATTAACCACCTTATTGAACAATGACTTTATTATAAAAATATAAGCTGCAGAATAACAGCTTCATTCTAGCTCATTCAACATCAAAAATACTTGTTGTGCAATCGCTGCATAGGCTGCAACCTCATCAGGACTTCGATCAATCGCCCATCTGACCGTATCGAAAGATTTTAATAGCATTAACTTTCTAGTCATTGTAAGGTCTTCTCGGCTCATGCCGTATCCGTCTAGATAAGCATGAAGCTCTTCATCGTTCAAGCCGTTCTCAAGCAACTGGTGCAGCAGTAAGTGGATGAGATCGCCGTGCGGTACGGGGGCTGCTACCGCGCTGCCCCAATCAATGACAGTCAATTGGCCAGTTGAATCAACAAGGACATTCTTCAAGGTTAGGTCGCCATGGATGAGACCGAAACGGTACGATTCCTTGCTCATATTTGTAAAAAGCTGACGCACTTTTAATGATTCCTTCGATGTAAGCACACCAAGCCCGATCAATGGATCCTGATCCGTCAAACTATGGATGTTGTATCGGATATAGCCTTGCCAGCTGCCATCCGAGCCTGGGTGCGGAGGTGAACGCCACTCTCCCTGCTCTTGGTCGACCAGATTCTCCCCATATCCTCTTACTGGAATGGCATGTATCAGCTTCGCATTATGGCCCAGCCGCCTCCACATTTCGGTTCTAGATAATACCTCACTGTCCAGACCGTTCTCTCCTTCTACGAATGTTTGAATCATATAGGCGGAATCATCTGAGATGCCAACGGACAGAACGCGTGGAGTTGGTATGCCGGCTGCTGCTGCCTGCTCAATACACCATTGTTCCTTTATATAACTTGGATATGTATTTCGATCGTTCATGCGGACTACAACCTTATTCCGCTCTGTCTCGATAACCAATACCTGATTGACCATGCCCTTACCTACGATCTGATAGGAAGCTAGCGCTGGCTCTTGAAGAAATTCGCTAGCAATCTGCTCTGCACGCATCATAACGGCGTCTTTCGCCATGTGTAAGCTCCCCCTGTTCCAGCTGCAATGAAGTTTCTGCATGACCCTATTATAGCTCATTTAGTTTCGGAAGAATGACAAATAAACAATAGGTCAACCAGAGTGTCTGGTTGACCTATTGTTATCTTCCTACTCTAGTTTCATGTAATAGAGATTCGTCGTATCCGCCTTCGTTATCGTATGTGTGCCGGCAGCAAGCGATACGCTGACGATCCCATTGGTCATCGGATAATTCGTGCCGTCGATCTTAATGTTCGTTCCATTGGCAGAGTTGAATACGAGCGTTAACGTCTTGGCTGCCGTAGTTGTAAATCCGATGCTGGTCGAGCTCTCGATCTTCAAGCACTGCGTAAGCGTTAGTCCGTTATAGGTGACGGTTCCCTTCGTTGTTGACAGGTTGCCTTGAATGGTGAAGAAGCTGCTCGTCTTGCCGCTTGTTGTAAAGTTATGAACGACAGAAGCTGGTGTTGGATCGGTAGGTGTTGTAGGATCTGTTGGCGTTGTAGGATCTGTTGGTGTCGTCGGGGATGAATTTCCGCCGACGGAAACAAGCTGCGAGGTGTAGCTTTGGATCTTGGACATCAGCGCAGCGTTCAGTCCATCGGAGGTGTCGTCGACAGCGTCATTGAACTCCCAGGTAAAATCCCCTTTATTGAGTCGGCCTGCTTTGGCCGAGACGACTTGTTCTACACTGCTCACTGCATCGATATTGGCTGCATTGACGCCTAAGTCTTTTAACGTATCAAAGTTATTATAAACCGTTCCGCCTGCTATTGTTTTGTAGGAGCTTGGCACAGAGGCAGTGCGAGTTGCAGCCAAATAGGCATCGAATGAGGTTGCATTAGCCGCTGTTGTTCCTGCGTTGGAATTGGCATAAATCACGCTGTCCGCATTAACGATGACATTGTTATACGCCTTGATTATACCGCCATTCTCGCCCGAGAATGTACCTTCCCCTAATGCATCCGTTCCCTGTAATGAGCTCATCATTGGGTATTTGACATGACGGAAATAGTTCGATTCCACAAAAGCAGAGCTTCCTGTCGTGACGCCGACGCCGTACTTCGAGTTTCCATCGTAGAAGTTATTGTAGATGTGAACCGATCCCGTACGAATACGCGGATGGCGCGAGTCCGAGTGATCGAACCAGTTGTGGTGGAACGTTGCGTAGAAATCGGCAGATTCGCTTAATCCAACCAAGGAAGCTTTGCCAGAATCCCAGTAATGATTGTAAGAGATCGTGATAAAGGTGGATCCCTTCTTCAAGTCTGTGGAACCATCGCCTTTGAATTGGTCTGCGTCACTGCCGGCAGCGCCATAGAAAAGATCATTATTGTGCAGCCACACATTCGCATTGCCTGTATCTAGTGATATGCCATCGTCCGGGAACAGCATGAGCCCTAAGTTTCTTATCTCGACATTACCGACATAGCGGAGCAGAATTCCCCATCCATAGGCCGTTGCGTCCTGACCAATCCCTTCGATCGTCATGTTCATTGGGGAGTAATCCGTCTTGCCTTTGACCTGAAGATAGCCGCTGCTGTTCAACTGACCGCTCAAGTTAGCCGCAGTCACTTTACCGATGAACCGGATCGCAAGCGGCGTTGTGTCATACCCCTTCTGTCTGAGGGTCAGAATTTCTCCGATACCTACAGCGGTTTGCTTACCGCCGGAGCTGTTGACTATGACATCCAGCGTTACGGTCTGGGCATTCTGCGAAGTAATATATACGACTTGAGCGCCGCTCTTCAGTGTACCGTTATTGTTGTATGCGCCAGAACCTGTTCCGAACGTTGAGTTCGAGGCAAAAGCAAACCCAGACCGATCATGAGCAGAAGCAGTCAAAGTCCCCGATACCGCGCTCGCCTTGGAACCGTCTGACAGAAGCGCTTCTACCTTCATTACGTAACTGCCAGCAGCGAGGCCTACTGCATCAGCTCTCCAGTAGGAGGCATATTGGCGAATGAGTTGGCTGTCGAGCTGCTGATATTGGGAGTCTGCAGCACTCGATGGCTTCACATAAACGTTATACCCTTGGGCATTGCTTACCGGTGACCATTGGACAAAGGTCGTCTCATTCCAGCCTCCGCTGCTGGTGATCGACACGCTGGCTGCATGCGCAGTTGGACTGCCCCAACCGCTGGAAATTAGCGTTAGTGCAAGCGCAAGAAAGACAACGTAACTTGTGACCTTGGCTGCGTACTTGTTCAATTAAATCCCTCCAATTGATTATTAGTGTTAATGGTACCGCTTACAGAAATGAGTTTGTTTCAGTTGTCCTCCTTTCTTCGCAAATGGTTCGAAACGAAATGCGATTGATTCGAACATTCTAATCGTAACCACTTCGCATCGGGTTCCGAAACAATCATTTGCTCATACGTTTGGTTGACGGGCCGCTTCTGAGCTAATGATTATCGATTGCCCCTAATAGATAACCACAACAAAGGCAGCCGAATCCTCGATCGGCTGCCTTCATTGCAGTGCAGGATTCATCTATAGCGTACGTACAGCTTGCTTGACCAGATCGGTCAGCATGCTCTCGTCGATCTGCTGGCCGTTGCGGTATTTGATCGTCTTCCGTTCAGGCGGTCCGTCGAACAGCCCTTCAGGCAGCGCAAGTTCTGTCGCATTGAAGATCGTGAAGCTAACCGCGTCCTTCGAGGTTGAGATGACGGCTGCATACTTCTTATTGGCCAGAAAATGCGGTTTGTTGTACTGGATGCGCTCCTGCACCTCAGGAATTGCGTTGTGTACAACCTGTCGTAATTGTTGGCATAGCGCTGCTTGCCACGGCTCCTTGACCTTCTCGATGAATGCGTTGACTTCTTGACTCATATGTAAATCCCCTCTCGTATTGTGGTATTATGACACGCCGCACTCGGCCGCGCGTTGCAATAAAAGTTCACGTTCCTTCTCATTGCCTGCCAGCCTAGCCGCTTGTTGAAATTCGACATAGGCTTCGTTCTTGCGTCCCAGCTTCATTAGGAAGTCGCCGCGTACGCTGGGCAGCAAATGATAGTTCTTCAATGATGGCTCCTGCATCAATGCATCTATTACTTCCAGTCCTACTTCAGGACCGAATGCCATAGACAACGCGACTGCCCGGTTCAGCTCGACGACAGGAGATGGCGCTGCTTGTGATAGAGCATCGTATAAGGCAGATATCTTTATCCAATCCGTCTTCGATGCGGTGCGTGCACGAGCATGGCAAGCAGCGATTGAAGCTTGCAGCAGATAGGGCCCGAATGCTTGGCCAAGACATTCCGCCCGTTCAATGGCCGCAAGCCCCCGTCGGATGAGCAGGTGATCCCACAGCGCCCGGTTCTGATCCAGGAGCAGAATCGGTTCTCCGCTCGGGCCGACTCTCGCTCTAAATCTGGAAGATTGAATCTCCATCAATGCTACAAGGCCGTGTACTTCGGGTTCATAAGGTGCTATCTCAGCAAGGACTCTCCCAAGACGAAGCGCTTCGCTGCACAGCAAGGGCCGAATCCAGCTCCCTCCTGAAGAAGCGGAATACCCCTCATTGAACATCAGGTAGATCACCTCAAGCACAGACGACAACCGTGCTGCTAACTCAGCCTGTGCCGGTAATTCGAAAGGGACATTCGCAGCTGAGAGCGAACGTTTCGCTCGAACGATGCGCTGTGCAATAGTTGGTTCAGAGACAAGATAGGCACTCGCGATTTCTTCTGTCGTCAGGCCGCCCAGCAGCCGAAGCGTAAGCGCAACCCTTGCTTCTGTGGATAGAATTGGATGACAAGTCGTGAAGATGAGCCGAAGCAGATCATCACCAACAGGATCGTCAAGCGCTTCGTCCCAGTCCGGCTCATGCTGACGCTCGATTTCCCAGCCTAGCTCTTCATATTTGCGATCTCGTAGTTTGAGTCGACGAATATGATCAATTGCCCGGCGTTTTGCAGTCGTCATCAGCCACGCTCCTGGATTATCGGGGATGCCCGTTTCCGGCCATCGTTCCAATGCGATGAGAAGCGCGTCCTGTGCCAGATCCTCAGCAAGCCCAACATCCCGTACCATGCGTGCCAGGCTTGCGATAATCTTGGCGGATTCAATACGCCAGATGCCGTCAATGGTGCGGTGGACCTTAGGGTCATTCACGCCTGTGGCTTCCTCGTGAATTGTGCATTGCATTCATCGATTCGGGCGATTGCATCTGGATCCTGCGTGAGCTCGGATGCTTCGAACACTTGGCGCAGTTCGATTTGCCCTTCTCCGAAGCCATGCGGATCCGGCATCCGCATCGCCCATTCGATCGCCTCTTCTCTCGATCGCACTTCGATCAGCGTATAGCCTGCGATGATTTCCTTTGTTTCTGTGAATGGTCCATCTATCACCTTTGGCTTCCCGCCTGGTTCAGGATACGAGATACGAATGGCATTCGACGTTGGCTGAAGGCCTTCGGCTGCAACCAGTACACCCGCCCTTGCCAGCTCCTCGTTATATCTCACCATTGCATCCAACAGCTCAGCACTTGGCCTTACGCCGTTCTCGGAATCTTGACTTGCTTTGACAATCATCATAAATCTCATCGTGGATTTCCTCCATTTGCTGTTATTAACTGTTTCCTATAATCACAACGAACAGGAAACCTGATAATCGACAAGGCCTTAACATTTTTTCTAAATCTTTGTTCAACACAAGGGATTGGAATACCTTCCACTATTCCGATTCCTTTGCAACCTGTTTAGCCGCATATGCAATAAAAAAAGAGCCGCATTAAGCGACTCCATTGTTATCCTTATTCAAAATAATACATAAACCCGATCGCGCCGACACCGGTATGCGTGCTAATAATAGGAGTCGTATCTTCGATCTTGAAGCGATCGAACCCTGTCAGCTCAGCGATCGCTTCCTTCAGCTTGGCTGCCAATTCATCGCCTTCTGCATGAACGAGGCCTACCGAACGGATTGCCTTGTCCTTTACATCATCAGCGAATTGCTTCGCCAAATAGGAGATGATATGAGCGCGGCTTCTCACCTTTGCGACCGGATTGTATGCGCCGCCTTCAAGAGACGCAATAATCTTGATTTTAAGCAAAGAACCGATCCAAGCAGCACCTTTGCCAATACGTCCGCCCTTCACTAGATTGTCCAGCGTATCCACCACGACAAACAGTCGAGTCTGCTCGCGAATAACATCTAATCTAGCTATAATAGCATCGACCGATTGACCATCTTGTGCCATCTTCGCTGCTTCAATGACTTGGAAAGAAAGCGCCTTCGTGATGTAGCGGGAGTCGACCACCGTTACCTTCGTGTCTGTCATCTCGGCAGCCATCTTAGCTGAACCTACCGTTCCGCTCATTCCACCCGTCATATGAATGGAGATGACTTCACTTCCATCTGCTCCAAGGCGATCATACATCTCCATAAATGCACCAACGGATGGCTGGGACGTCTTCGGAAGCGTATCGGATACTTTCATTTTCGCAATGAATTCAGTAGGTGTAATATCCACTCGATCTGTATATTGCTCGTCACCGATCGTGATGGTTAATGGGACAACCTCAATTCCGTATTGCTGCAGTTCCGTCTCGGACAAATCTACGGTCGAGTCGGTAACGATCTTGATGCTTTGCATAATGTTGGCTCCTGCTTTCGAATGAATTAGGCTTATCCATACCAATACGCCCTGACGGCAATTTCGTCTCAATTTATTGCGACTTCAATACGAGGTAGATATTTACAGAACAGCCGCCTTGCCGCCATCAATATTAACGGCTGTGCCGGATACGTAGGATGCAGCTTCAGAAACGAGGAACGTGATCACATTCGCAGCTTCTTCTGCTCGTCCAATACGCCCAAGCGGGATAGCGTGCCGCGGATCGGCTGCGAATTCATCCCATGTCAAATGAGGCGCAGTCGCCTGCCACATCTGTTCGATTTGATCGCTTCGGATCAATCCGATGCAAACGGCGTTCACTCGTATACCATCCGGTGCGAGATCCTTGCTCATCGCTTTGGTCAATGCAAGTCCTGCCGCACGGCTGACCGAGGTAGGCAGCGACGCGTCTGACGGTGTCTTGCCGCCTACGGCTGTAACATTGACGATTGCGCCTCCACCTGCCTGACGCATATACGGCAGTGCTGCCTTGGCACAATGAACCGCACCAAACAGCTTCAAATCCAAATCAGCTGTCCAAGCCGAGGTATCTACTGCTTCGAATGGCTTCGCTGCAGAAGTGCCGGCATTGTTGATCAAGATCTCGATGCCGCCGAAACGCTCGGCAATCGCTGCAACAGCACGCTGAACTTCCGCTTCGATCGACACATCGGCTGCAATGATAAAAGGCTCCGTGCCCGTCTTTTCAGCAATTCGCTGCGCAGCTTCTTTCAAAGGTCCTTCATTTCTTGCGATGAGAGCGACTTGAGCGCCTTCAGCTGCAAGCTGCATGGCCGTTGCGAAGCCGATTCCTTTACTGCCTCCTGTAATGATAGCGCGTTTTCCTTGTAATCCAAGATCCATGGCGTACACTAACTCCTTCTCCATAAGTTATAAGCTTTATTCTGTATGTAAACCTGATCCTTACTGTAAAAATCCCAGACTCGTTGCTATATACATAGCTAGAGTCTGGGAATAAAGCTTGCGAATGTTACTTCTCGTACGTGATCGTCATTTGAAGGTCCAATGCTTGTCCAGGCTCAACGAGCAGCAAGCCCTTCTTATCGTTCAACGCTTCGTTCAGCGCAGTCCACGGCTCGACACAGACGAACGGCTTGCCTTCCACCGACCAGAGCACCACATAACGGAACTCATCGCTGTAGCTTAGATGAACGCTGCCGCCTCCGTCCTTCAGCGGAAATGCGATTTCTGTTTGCCTAGCATCGAGCAGAGCGGATGATTCCACCATTCCAGTCAAATCATACGTTCCGCTGAACGGCTTCTCGATATTGTCGTTATAGTCGAGCAGCTTCGTGGCATCCGTGCGATAAGTCAGCTTCTTGCTATCCGTCGCAAAATAAGGATGGAAGCCGGCAACCATCGGCATCTGTTCATCGGACTGGTTGGCATAGTGCTGCTCGATCGTCAGCCTGCCCTCCTTAAGCCGATAAGTGAAGCGAAGCTCGAATGCGAATGGGAACGAAGTCAATGTCTCCTCGTCGCTGTGAAGCGTCAGCGTCACGTAAGCGCCGTTGTCTGTACCTGTTGCATCGACCTGCCACGGCTTCACGCGCGCGACGCCGTGGTTTTTCATTTTATACGTGCTGCCCTTCCATTCATACTCCCCATTAACGAGCTGTCCGCAGATCGGGAACAGGACTGGAATGCCGCCTCGAATGTTCGCCTGTGGGTTTAAGAACGTTTCCCGATCTAGATAGAGCAGCTCCTGACCATTCAATTCGCATTGGATCACGATCGCACCGCGCTCAGGACAGACGACAACTCGGGATTGTGTCGATGCGTCTTTCAATTCGATTAATGGGAACCCATCAACGGAATGATGTATGGCATAGTTGGATTGATTGCTCATTGCAATTTGTACCTCCTGCAGCTATTCATTCAATAAACTAATCCTCATTATACCAATAGTTTGGCGAAAATGAACATTACGTTCATTTTACACTTCATATGGAAACACAAAAAGATTGCCCCGTTATAGGACAATCTCTTCGGTATCTAGATCAGGTTAGCCGATGCATGGACCACACGTTAGCGGATGCAGTTGCTCCACCAATATTAATGTTGACGGTTAAGCCATTGTTGACATAGAAGATGCTAATGGTGTCCCCTGCATTAAGGAAGACATCCCCTGCTAAGGTCACAGTAGCGCTGCCAAGAATGACACGCAGCGTCAACAGAAGCACAATGTTCACGTCTAGAATAGGAAACAAGCCTGTTATTAGATCGGTAACCGGAACACTCGTTCGTCGAACGACAAAGCTTGGGTTTACTGTGGAGCCAATTTGGACAGAGAGGGAAGCTGTCGTTGTATAGGTTAACGTTGCTTTGATCGCGTAACGGCCTGTTACAGGAACTGTATAAGTACCTGTTGCAGCATTAAAACCAGTTCCGGTGTAATAAGGATCTGTTACGGTCCAGTTGGTTAACTGCGTTCCTGTTGCTGAAACAGTAGGCGACCTTGTAGCGGAAAATCCATCGGCAAGAACGCTAGGTCCCGTTTCGCCTGTTGGCCCCGTTGGACCTGTAGCACCTGTTACACCAGTGGCTCCGGTAGCTCCAGTAGATCCTGTTGCTCCAGTGGCTCCTGGTGCACCAGTGGCACCAGTTGTACCGGTCTCGCCAGTAACACCGGTACTACCTGTCGCACCTGTCGCGCCTGTTGGGCCAGTCGCTCCCGTCACACCAATACCGGTAGCCCCTGTCTCGCCCGTTG